>Ga0315906_10000236_pt1 | contig 92472 bp, 74 predicted proteins | sample LakEriMetagenome_4_FD_203526 | JGI IMG/M metagenome (GOLD analysis project Ga0315906, IMG submission 203526) | Freshwater fungal communities from buoy surface, Lake Erie, Ohio, United States - Buoy 2 MA122 | ecosystem: Environmental > Aquatic > Freshwater > Lake > Lake biofilm | place: USA...
CAATTTAAGCGACAGCTTGCAGACAATCAGTCGTTTAATATCAATCTTGGTTATCAAGGAGATGCATATCGCAACTATGGTTATGATACCAGTAAATTTTCATTCAGCGAAGATGAATTGAAGCAGCAGTTTAATCAATTCTCTTTCGGGGCAGGATTTGATCTGGTTGCAGGTAATAACGCATCAATATTTATTAAACCAGATATTCAATTTGATTATTTAAGCACCAGACGAGGTGCAAATGAAATGGATCTTCAGTTTAGAGTGCCTTTAACCTATGTGGTAGATAACAATGTTAAACTGAGTGCAAATCTCGATATCGATTATGTTCAATTGAACAATGAGTCAAGTGTTAAATCTTCAACTATTTTAGTTCAATTGCCTTTAAAAGTTGACTATTTAATTGACGGTCTCTATGCAAGTGGAGGAATTGTACCTGTTTTGAAAAAGAATAAAGTAACGCTTGTGCCAGATGCCAAGCTTGTATATACTTTTAAAGAAGGAACTTCAGTACGACTATTAGGGGGTATTTCAAACGCATTCAATGTGAACTCTCTACAAAAGCTATATGAAATCAATCCCTTTTTGATTACACTAGATCAACTAACTGTTTTTCAACAAACCAATTATTATGCTGGTTTTGATTGGTTAAATGCAAAGGGGCTTCAATTGCAAGCTAAATTAGGGTTTGTCAAATTCAAGAATTTGCCATTATTTATCAATGAAGGGCCAGTTTCTGCAGATCCAAGTGGTAAAGACTTTTACGTTTTGAATGAAACTGCTGCTACTGCATTCTTCATCGAAAGCAATCTGGGCTACATCTTTAGTGATAAACTTGAATTTAATTCTACTTTAAAAGCTTTCTCATTCCAGTCGCAAACACAATACGTAGATCCATATGGAATCCTCCCTCTTGAATTGAATTTAGGGCTACAATGGAAGCCTGTTCAACCTTTGAACATTAAAATGAACGGACAGATTTTTGGTGGAAATATGGCTAAAGAGCCTGGTAAACTTCCATTCAGAACCAAGGGTATTTTTGATTTAGGTCTCGCTGTGGATTATAATTTGAATAAAAAATGGACTTTATGGATTGATTTGAATAATATTGCGAATACCAAGTACCAGAGATGGAATGGCTACACTTCGTTTGGATTTAATTTTTTACTTGGTATAAAATTTAAGTTTAATCAATAGGCACAAAAATATCCATGCAACCTCAGCAACTTCCTTCTTTGTTATATAAGTATTTTACCCAAACAGGCTCGGTAAATATACCCAGCATTGGTAATCTGGTGTCTATCAAAACAGATGCTGTAAACGACTTTGTTGTAAAAGAATTAAGACCCGGCTCTATTTCCATAGATTTTAGTGCCGGAGATCAGCAAATGGATATTCGTCAATTTGAATACCTGGTAAAAAGATCTGGTGATCAAGCTGCGGATGTTAAGCATGCGCTAGTTGTTCTTGGCGAGGAGTTACACCATCGTTTGCATTTGGAAAAAAAATTGGAATGGATGGATGTTGGCTCTTTTTTCGTTGACGAAAATGGACGTATTCAATTTCAGCCCAAGGTTAACCATGTTGAACTTCATAAGCCTGTCCATTATCAACATGTGATAAGAAAAGATGCTGTTTATGAAATGCGCGTAGGCGAGGAGCAGAAATCTACTGTGGAAATGGAAAATTACTTCGAGGAACAAAGAAGTTCAGCCGGTAAGAATAAATGGAAGACAGGTGCCTTCGTTCTGGTCGGATTGATTGTTGTTGCTCTGCTTGTTCGTTACAGTAAAGGCAGCTTCAAGGTATTGGATGGACGATACCAAAAAATTACTTTTACAGGTATCCAAAGTACATACAAGGTTTTATAATTCAAAAGTATGATGGTCTCACAACCTTGCTCTATTTGTGGGAGCACTCATTGTTCAAAAAATTTTAGTGTAAAAGATTTTTCCGTTACTCAGGAAGATTTTATGCTAAACAGTTGTAATCAATGTGGTTTCTTGTTCACTGCAGACGCTCCAGGTCAATCAGGTATTAGCAGGTACTACCAATCTGATGTTTATATATCTCATACTGACGGAAACAAAGGATTGATTGAGCAGCTCTATCAACTGGTAAGAAAAAAGACACTTGTTGGAAAAAGAAAACTTGTTTCAGGAATCAGTCGTAAACAAAAAGGAGATGTTTTGGATTACGGGTGTGGTACTGGAGCCTTCCTAAATGAGATGAAAACATCAGGTTGGCAGGTGAGTGGTATTGAGCCAGATAATGGTGCCAGGAAACGGGCAGAACATTTGGTTGGTTCAAAGATTGGTCTTCCAGAGGAATTGTCTGAATTGTCTTCCTGTCAATATGATGTTATTACCATGTGGCATGTGCTTGAGCATGTTCATGAGTTAAATTGGACAATTGAACAGCTTAAGCGTTTACTTAAAGAGAATGGAAAACTCTTTATAGCAGTCCCTAATCACCATTCTTTTGATGCCCGTCATTATGGATCCTTTTGGGCCGCGTATGATGTGCCAAGACATTTATATCATTTTACTCCAAATACAATAAGCCTGCTAATGGAAAAACATGGCTTAAAAGTTATTTCCAAAAAAGCCATGTGGTTTGATTCTTTTTACGTCTCTATGCTCAGTGAAAAATACAAAAGCGGTAAGATCAATTATTTCAAGGCAGTTTGCATTGGTTTAATTTCCAATTTCCTCACGGTTTTCAATCGTGAAAAGTGCAGCTCATTGATTTATGTTGTTGCTAAATAGTTATTGAGCTATTGATTTTACTGCTTCCTGAAACATATCTTCTTTATTGTTCAAGACATAAAAATAGCCTGTTTCTCCAAATGCAATTCTTGCCATTAGCGCTTTGATCCTGATTTTGGTGAATTCTTTGGCATCATTACTGCTGAGTGAAATTGTTATTTTATTGGACGATGCGAATGCATAGAGTTGTTCAATTATTGTATCATCTACTTTAAATTGTTGATCAAATTCAGTGATACTTTTAAATTGGCTTAACTCATTCTTGTGAGCTATATAATACCTGTAAGAAAAGTTACCAATGGTATTTTGCTCGTACAATTGATTGAGTGTAGTATCAAATAAAATAGAATTGATTGAAATTACTTTATCAGGTGTAATTCCGCCTCCTCCAAACAATTTCTTTCCTTTTGCAGTTGTAAATGTTGATTGGGTTTTTATTGAAGTGTCATTTATATTTTTTTCTCCTTGATGCATACGTGAGAGCACTTCCATCTGGTATTTGTAATGATCTTTATCGTATGGTTTTTGTATGCTTCTTCCCAAAGGTGTATAGTAGCGAGCCGTAGTAAGTCTAAGTGCGGAACCATCAGACAAAGTATATTGTTCCTGAACAAGTCCTTTTCCAAAACTTCTTCTTCCTATAATAGTTGCTCTATCTAAATCTTGTAATGCCCCAGCGATGATTTCACTAGCAGATGCAGAACCCTCATTAATCAATACAGTTATTTTTCCTGTTTCAAAGATTCCTCTGCGTTTTGCTTTGTATTCTTTTTGAGGATGGTTGTTGCCTTTGGTATAAACAATTAACTGGTCGCCTCCAATGAATTCATCTACAATATCAACTGCTTCTTCCAATATGCCACCCCCATTGTCTCTTAAATCGAGGATGAGTGATTCCATCCCCTTATCTTTTAATACCTGCATGGCATCCATGAATTCTTGATAAGTATTTCCTGAAAAACGATTGAGACGCAAATAACCTATATTGTTGTTTGTAATGTAGGAGGCATCGATAGATGATAAGGGAATGCTTCCTCTTGTCAGGTTTTTTTGCAAACTTTTGTTTCCTCTGAGTAGCTGCAGTGTAACTGATGATCCGCCCGGACCTTTTACCCATTTTTTAAACAGGTCGCTTGTCATTTTTTTGCCAGTCGCAATACTATCGTTTACCCTGATGATTTTATCGCCAATTTCAACACCTGCTTTTTGTGCGGGACCATCTTTTACTACTGCAAGAACATGAACGGTATCGTTAAAAATATTAAACTCGATTCCTACGCCAAAAAACTGGCCTTCCATATCTTCGTTTACTTCCATCAGTTCTGTGACAGGTATATAAACGGAGTGTGGGTCTAAGGTCTTGAGCAGATCATTGATGGCCTCAGTTGAGGTAGAATCAATGTCGATTTTATCAACGTATCTTTGTTGTACAAGTTGTAATACTTCTTGAAGTGAATTTGGTGTAACTGAAGAAGTGATGTTACGAGAATTGGGCATGTTGCTGCGTAATTTGTAGCCAATAAACATGCCTATAATTACAGCAATTGAAAATAGAAAGGGGATGAAAGTATTTGATCTTTTATTGTTCATGGTATAGTAAAATAATGCATTGCAAAGTTGCTGAATAAAGCTGATATATGAGAAGGATAAAACTGATAGCTGACGGAGGTGGTACAAAAACGGAGTGGAAAGTTCTTGACGGAACACCAAGCCGCTCTTATTTTACCTCTGGAATTAGTCCCTACTACCTTTCCGCAAACGAAATTCAGCAAACGCTCTTGAAAGAGTTGCCTCCATCCATTTTACGTAAGCAAATTGCTGAGATTTATTACTATGGAACAGGATGCAAAACCAAAGCCAAGGCAAATGTGGTGGCTAAAGCACTTTTATCAATTTTTCCTAAGTCTAAGGTTCATGTTACCCATGATTTGATGGGAGCAGCAGTGGCTTTATGCGGTCAAACAGCAGGTATTGTTAGTATTTTAGGAACTGGGTCTAATTCTTGCGTGTATAATGGAAAGAAAATGGTGAGCAATTCACCGGGACTGGGATATGTTTTAGGAGATGAAGGAAGCGGAGCATATCTAGGTAAGAAAGTATTACAACATTTCCTGTATGGATCCTTTGAAAAAGGACTTCATGCAGCTTTCTTGAAAGAGTACAATATAACCAAAGCTGAAATACTTCATAAGGTATATAAAGAACCGTTCCCGAACAGATATTTGGCCCAATTTGCAAAATTTTTGAGTTTGCACAGAGGGCACTACATGATAGAGAATATCCTTGAAGATGGGTTGAGGGATTTTTTTGATCAGCACTTACAACACTATCCTCAAAAAAATAAACTCACCTTTCATTTTGTGGGAGGAGTTGCTTATCATTTCAAGGATAAAATTGCCGAACTTTGTATAGATTACGGATTCAAATTAGGTAAAGTATTAAAGCAGCCCATACAGGGAATTGCTGTTCATCATGGTAAATAATTTATGTCGTCATTTCAGAAAATAACAGAATCGGAATCAAATTATAAGCATCTTGAAAAGATGTCTGTTGAAACTATTTTGACGATCATTAATGCTGAAGATGCCAAAGTACATGTGGCTGTTGAAAAAGTAATTCCAGCAATTACTCGACTAGTTGAAGTGATTGTTGATAAGCTTTTATTGGGTGGAAGGTTGTTTTATATTGGTGCAGGTACAAGCGGAAGATTGGCTGTAGTTGATGCATCTGAATGCCCACCTACTTATGGCGTTCCAGAAGGTTTGGTGATCGGCATTATTGCTGGTGGAAATGAAGCCATGTTTCATGCTGTTGAATTTGCAGAAGATAATGAATACCAGGCCTGGAAAGACCTATGCTTGCATGAAATAACAGATAAAGATGTTGTGATAGGAATCGCTGCAAGTGGTACAACGCCATATGTCATAGGAGGATTAAAAGCATGCAGAGCAGAGGGAATCGTAACAGGTTCTATTTGTTGTAATCCTCATGCGCCTTTATCAGATCAATCAGATCACCCAATTGAAGTTGTAGTTGGTCCGGAGTTTGTAACAGGCAGCACCAGGATGAAGAGCGGAACAGCTCAAAAGCTGGTTTTGAACATGATTTCTACTGCAGTCATGATACAATTGGGTAGAGTAGAGGATAATAAGATGGTCAATATGCAACTTACCAATGAAAAGCTATTGGATCGTGGGGTAAAAATGATCATGGCTAAGTTGGATAAAATCAGTTACGACCAAGCAAAATCCTTGCTCTTGCAATTTGGCTCTGTTAAATTAGCAATTCAACAATCAAATTAAGGTTGCATTGCATGAAATAGAACCATATTTTAACTGGCGACATCTTTATATTGCAGATGAAGATGTGAAGTCTCCTTTCTCAGGTAGACAATACTCTGAATTTCAATATACACAAACAGTTTATAATTTCTACATACATCCTCAGTGGGATGATATTGGTTCACAAACCCTTTATATCAAGATATTATTTGTAGACTACGACATGGGTTATGCTATTATTGAAATGATTGGGGAGTGGAATGATGCAATTGAAAATGATATCATGACGCTCAAACGAGATGTTATTGATCAAATGATTGCACATGGTATTTACAAATACATCCTGATTGGAGAAAATATCATGAACTTTCATAGCAGCGATGATTGCTATTATGAAGAATGGTATGAGGATGTTGCTGAGGAGGGTGGTTGGATCACCATGCTGAGTCTTGCAGAGCAATCCAAGTATGATTTTACAAGGGCTGGTATCCATCGTTATATCCAATTGATCGACTTTCCAGACTGGCGTCCTTATACCCCGATGAATTTGTTTACTAAAATTGACAATTCTCAACTCAAAAGATTGAACAAATACTGAGCTTTTTTGCTTTTATATTTTATTGAATTACAGCTTTCTGACGTAAATTTGCACGAATTCTAATTTGAGAAAATTTCAATTATGAACTGGAGTCAATTGTTTAGCTCATCTATCGGGAAAAAAATAGTAATGGCACTTACTGGTATTTTTCTGGTTGTCTTTCTGGTTGTGCATTGTTATGTGAATGCAAATGTGTTTTTCGCGAATGGTGAAGAAAACTTCAATCGTGCAGCTCATTTTATGGGGACCAACCTTTTGATCAGGATTACTGAAGTGGGACTATTCGCAGGATTCATTTTGCATATTGTTCAGGGATACAAGTTGGAATTGCAAAACAGATCAACAAGGAAGTCGCGTTATGCAGTAACCGCCGGTAACAAAACTTCTAAATGGTATTCTCGTTCAATGGCAATTTTAGGTACATTGATTCTTTTGTTTTTAATCATTCACCTGGCACATTTCTGGGTTCCTTCGAGATTTGGTGGGTTAACAGAAGTGGAATACGATGGTCAGTCTTATCACAATCTCTACTTAGAGATGAAGAACATATTTGCTGAGCCAATCGTAGTAGCTGTCTATGTGCTTGGATGCATATCGCTGGCATGGCACCTTTTACATGGTGTGCAAAGTGCAGCACAAACATTGGGATGGACAAGTAAAAATTATTTCCCACTCATTCAATCCATTGGTTGGGCCTTTTCAATAATCATTCCTTTGATTTTTGCTTTGATGCCTATTTTCATGTACTTCGGTTGGGAACTCAATACTGGAGCTTTAACCTTGTTATTCTAACTTATTTATAAATCAACTGCTATGCTTGATTCAAAAATTCCATCCGGACCATTAGATGACAAATGGACAAATTATAAAGGTTCGGTTAAGCTGGTTAATCCTGCTAACAAAAGAAAATTGGAAATTATTGTTGTTGGTACTGGCTTGGCAGGTTCTTCTGCTGCTGCAAGTTTGGGTGAAATGGGTTATAAAGTGAAAGCTTTTTGCTTTCAAGATTCACCAAGACGTGCCCACTCGATTGCCGCACAAGGTGGTATCAATGCTGCCAAGAACTACCAAAACGATGGAGATTCCGTTTACCGTTTATTTTATGATACCATCAAAGGTGGCGATTACAGAGCAAGAGAAGGTAATGTACATAGGCTTGCAGAAGTAAGTACCAACATTATCGATCAGTGTGTTGCTCAAGGTGTGCCTTTTGCAAGAGAATATGGCGGGTTGCTCAGCAACAGATCGTTTGGTGGTACACAGGTACAACGTACGTTTTATGCAGCGGGTCAAACCGGTCAACAATTGTTAATTGGAGCTTATCAAGCTTTGGAACGTCAGGTTGCACTTGGAACAGTCGAAATGCATGCCCGTCACGAAATGGTAGAGCTAGTCATCATTGATGGTAAAGCAAGAGGTATTATCGCTCGTAACTTGGTTACTGGTGAATTAGAAAGACATTTTGGTCACGCGGTACTTTTGTGCACAGGGGGTTATGGTAATGTATTTTATTTGTCTACCAACGCCATGGGTTCAAATGTGACAGCTGCCTGGAAAGCACACAAAAACGGTGCCTATTTTGCTAACCCTTGTTTCACGCAAATTCACCCAACCTGTATTCCAGTTTCAGGTGACCACCAATCTAAGTTAACCCTCATGTCTGAGTCGCTTAGAAATGATGGTCGCATTTGGGTTCCCGCCAAACAAGGTGATAACAGGAAGCCTAATGAAATTCCAGAAAACGAACGTGATTATTACCTAGAGAGAAGATATCCGGCTTTCGGAAATTTAGTTCCTAGAGACGTAGCCTCAAGAGCAGCAAAAGAGCGTTGTGACGCTGGTTATGGTGTAGGTTCATCCAAACAAGCAGTATACCTTGATTATGCAGCTGCAATTCAGCGTTACGGTAAAGCAGAAGTAAGTAAGAAAAATATGGGCAACGTATCTGCAGATGTAGTTACAGCGCTTGGTAAAGAAGTAGTAAAAGAAAAATATGGTAACCTCTTCGCCATGTACGAAAAAATTACTGGTGAAGATCCGTACGAAGTGCCTATGCGTATATATCCTGCGGTTCACTATACAATGGGTGGACTATGGGTTGATTATGAATTGAAGACAACTATTGATGGACTATATGCACTTGGAGAAGCAAACTTCAGTGACCATGGTGCCAACAGATTAGGAGCATCAGCGTTAATGCAAGGTCTTGCTGATGGTTATTTTGTAATTCCTTATACTTTGGGTAATTACTTGGCTGATGACATCAGAACTACTTCGATACCGACTGACCATCCAGCGTTTGTTGATGCCGAAAGAAAAGCTTCAGATAGAATCAATAAATTAATGTCAATCAAAGGAAAGCAAACCGTGGAAAGCTTCCACAAGCGTTTGGGAAAAATCATTTGGGACAAATGTGGTATGGCCAGAAATGCTGAAGGGTTGAAGCAAGCTATTCAAGAGGTAAGGGCTCTTAAAGCTGAGTTCTGGTCAGATGTTAGAATTCCTGGTGAAATCAATGCAATGAATCCAGAACTGGACAAAGCAGGCCGAGTAGCAGACTTCATAGAATTGGGAGAATTGATGTGTATCGATGCTCTTGAGAGAAATGAAAGCTGTGGTGGTCATTTCCGTGAAGAATACCAAACACCAGATGGAGAAGCTTTACGTGATGATGAAAATTACATGTATGTTTCCGCCTGGGAAAACAAAGGAGAAGGTTGGGAGTTGCATAAAGATGCGCTCAACTATGAAATTGTAAAACCAAGTCAGCGTAGTTATAAATAATTCAAAAAACGATAATCTGATATTATGCAGCATTATTCAATGAATCTCACACTAAAAGTTTGGCGCCAAAAGAACAAGGATGCAGAAGGAAATTTTGAAACCTATTCGGTGCAGAATATTTCTTCTGAGATGTCTTTTCTTGAGATGATCGATGTACTCAATGAGCGTTTGATCACTGATGGCGGTGACCCAATAGCATTCGACCATGATTGTAGAGAAGGAATTTGTGGCATGTGCTCTATGGTGATAGACGGAAGGCCGCACGGACCATGGCAAGGTACCACTACCTGCCAATTGCACATGAGGGCATTCAAAGACGGTGACGTTATCACTATTGAGCCTTTCAGAGCCAATTCTTTTCCAGTCGTAAAGGATTTGATGGTCAACAGATCTGCCTTTGACCGAATCATACAGGCTGGTGGATACGTTTCTGTAAACACAGGAAATGCTGTAGATGGTAATGCTATACCTATCGAAAAAGATAAGGCTGACCATTCATTTGCTGCTGCAGCTTGTATAGGATGTGGAGCTTGTGTTGCAGCTTGTAAAAATGCATCAGCAATGCTATTTGTTTCTGCTAAGGTTTCTCACCTGGCTTTGTTGCCTCAGGGTGAACCTGAACGCAAACAGCGTGTAGTGAGTATGATTGCCCAAATGGATAAAGAAGGCTTTGGTAGTTGTACAAATACTTATGCCTGTGAAGCGGAATGTCCTAAGGAAATTTCCGTATTGAACATCGCAAGATTGAACAAGGAGTATCTTAACGCCAGCCTTTCTGGAAGCTAATTACTTCTTCAATTTTAAAATATCAAAATGCGTTCATTTATTTGGACGCATTTTTTTTGTAATCATGTCGCCAAAGTTTTAACTTTAGTAACTATCACACCAATTAAAACGATTGTTATGTCATCTCCAAACAGAAGAAAATTTTTAAGACAGTTAGGTGGAACCGCTGCATTGTTTACCGGGGGGACTATGGGCGTTATGGCCATGGATGAAGAAAAAATTCATGTGTTGCAGCCAGAGAAAAAGTACTTATCAAACGATAAAATTCGAGTTGCAGGAATTGGTATGGGTATTATGGGGTTTGGAGATATGCATGCAGCGCTAAAAATACCGGGTGTTGAAATTGCTGGGGTTTGTGATCTTTATCAAGGCCACCTTGATCGAGCCAAAGAAGTGTGGGGAAAGGATTTGTATACAACCAGAGATTTTCGTGAGTTACTTCAGCGAAAGGATATTGATGCTGTTATTATTGCAACACCTGATCATTGGCATGATCATATTTCAATTGCCGCAATGAAAGCAGGAAAGCATGTGTATTGTGAAAAACCAATGGTACAACACCTTGAAGAGGGCCATGCCGTAATACAAGCACAAAAAGAAACCGGTAAAGTTTTTATAGTCGGTTCTCAAGGGGTGAGTAGCGTAACGCTTGCAGAAGCCAAGAGGCGAATCAAGGCAGGAGACATTGGTGAAATCAATTTGGTGGAAGCGGTAAATGATAGATTCAGTTCGACTGGCGCATGGCAATATGCTATTCCATTGGATGCCAATCCTCAGACTGTCGATTGGGATGCATTTCTAGGAGATGCCCCAAAGCGTCCGTTTGATGCAACACGTTTCTTCAGATGGAGAAATTATAAAGATTATGGTACTGGAGTAGCGGGTGATCTTTTCATTCATTTGATTTCGGCTGTACACCATGCAGTTGATTCATATGGGCCGACTAGGGTTTTCTCAAGCGGTCAACTCAGTTACTGGAAAGATGGTAGGGATGTTCCTGACGTGCTTGCTGCTGTTATGGATTATCCAAAAACTGAGAATCATGGTGCTTTCCAAATGATGCTCAGAGTCAACTTCGCTGATGGATCTGGAGGAAGTAACCGAACTAGAATTGTAGGTTCAGAGGGCGTTATAGAATGGGGCGGTAATAGATTTACTCTAAAAAAGAAAAGACTTCCCAAGGCCGAGTCATTGGGAGGATATGATAGCTATTTGCATTTTGCAGAGCCTCAAAAGAGTGAATACATCAAATGGTACAATGAAAAATATTCTGCTGAAGACAGGAAATCTTTCCCGCCAGAAGAGATTAAATTTGCTGCTCCTGTTGGATATGACGAACGGGTAGACCATTTTGCTAATTTCTTCCAGGCTATCAGAAATAACGGAATGGTGGTTGAAGATGCTTCATTTGGATTGCGTGCTGCTGGCCCTGCTTTAGCAAGTAATTTGAGTTATGAGAAAAAGAAGATCATCAACTGGGATCCAGTCGCGATGAAACTGCTCAAATAACCCGATGTGGCATATGTAAAGGTTCTGTTTATTGTATGTATCTCTTTAGCCTTTACAGGTCTTTCCTATGCTCAGGATCTTTCAAATACAAGAAAGAAAACCATAAGCGTAAGGGAGAATTTTACCCAAATTGATACATTAGTTATTGCGCCTAATAGCTTTATAATTAATGAATTAAGTTCGGATTATTTTCGAGTTGACTATTCTTCTTCAATAATTTTTTGGTTAAAAAAACCTCCAAAGCAAAGCTATGAGGTGAGTTACCGTGTCTTACCTTTTGGTTTGGTAAAAACAGCTCAAAGACTTTCTTTTGACTCTATTTTTTACAGATCAGGAATTGAGGGAAGTAGGCTTACGGGTACAAAAAAGGACGGTAGGCCATTTGACTTTGGAAAGATAAATTCAAATGGAAGCATAGGTAGATCTCTTGCATTTGGTAATCGTCAGGATGCTGTGTTTAATTCAAGCCTTAATCTTCAATTGAGTGGATACATGGGCGACAGCATCTTGCTCAATGCGGCTATATCAGATAATAACATACCGATTCAGCCGGATGGTAATACACAAAATTTGAATGAATTTGACCAGGTATTCATTCAGTTTTCAAAAGATCGATGGAAACTTGCGCTAGGTGATTTGGATATTAGGCAGTCGGACATGTATTTCCTCAACTTTTATAAACGACTTCAAGGGGTATCTTTTCAGACGGAGAACAATTTAACCAAGCAGGTAAATAACAGACTTTTGGCCAGTGGAGCTGTGGCCAAAGGTAAATTCACGAGAAATATTTTCCAGGGCATTGAAGGAAATCAGGGCCCATATCGTTTAAAGGGGGCCAATCAGGAGCTGTTTTTCATTGTACTTGCCGGGACGGAACGTGTTTTTATAGATGGGGAGCTGATGCAAAGAGGAGAAGACCAGGATTATATCATCAATTACAATACTGCCGAGGTAACTTTTATGCCAAGGCAAATGATTACAAAGGACAAGAGAATTCAAATAGAGTTTGAATATGCAGATCGAAATTATTTGAACGCTCAGTTTTATGTCAACAACAGAATAGATATCAATCATAAATTAAAGCTGACCGTAGGTTTTTTTGGTAACAATGATGCAAAAAATTCGCCAATCAATCAGACGCTAACAACAGATCAAAAGCAATTTTTATCTTCGATTGGTAGTGATGTCCAAAACGCATTTTATCCATCTGCCATAGCGGATACTTTTTCTGCCTCTTCAATCTTGTACAGAAAAGTAGATACAATATTTGCGTCGAATAAAAGAGATACAATTTATGTTTATGAAAGAAACAACATTGGGAATTTATACAGTGTTTCCTTTATAGATCTGGGACAAGGAGCAGGAGATTATATTCTGGATAATAGTATTGCTGCTAATGGTAAAGTGTATAAGTGGGTGATGCCCAATTCAGCAACAGGAGAAAAAGCAGGAAGGTATGCGCCTGTTGTATTATTAGTTGCACCCAAAAAACAACAACTTGTTTCAGTTGCTGCAGATTGGGATATTTCTGAAAAATCAAAGATTACTGCAGACTGGGCCTACAGCAAATACGATTTAAATCAATTTTCAAAAAAATCTCTTCAAAATGAAAATGGATTTGCAGGAAGACTTGCTTACAAACAAGATATAGAATTGAATAAAGCAAAAGGGTTGATTTTACAGACCAATCTGGGTGCAGAGTTTGCAACATCCTCGTTTAGGCCTGTTGAACGATTGCGTTCAGTAGAGTTTGCTCGTGATTGGGGTTTAGATCTGATTGTTGATCCAGCAGATGAACAACTACTAAACGCTCAGATATTATTGAAGGAAAACACAACTCAGCAAATTGCTTACAAGCTTGGTACTTATAATAGAAATAATCAATACAAGGGTCTGCGTAATACACTGGATCATCAGTATATAAAAAATGGATGGAGGATGAACAATATTTTTGCTATCACCCAATTTGATGATTCTTTTAAAACTGGTTTTTTTCTACGACCATCTATTGATATTGCTAAACTAATTAAACCCTTGAACAATCGTGAGTTTAGTGTTAAGTACACTGTAGAACGAAATCTTTCTGAAATCAAGCAAAATGATTCCGTAACAGCATCCAGCTTTTCATTTTCAACTTTTCAATTGGCAACACTTTCTGATCCTTCAAAGTTGAATAAATGGGGGTTTAAGTATTTTACCCGAGCAGATGCTCAACCAATAGACAATAAACTGAGTCGCACAGACAGAAGTCATAATTACAACCTTAATGGTGAATGGATGTCGAATGATCATCATCAAATAAGATTAAATGCTACATACCGAAAACTGAATGTTGAAGATTCAAGGTTTAACATAAAAGCAGATGAACGAGTATTGGGAAGAATTGAATATTTCTCTGATGTCTGGAAAAATGCAATCACTGGTAATTTTTTATACGAAATGGGAAGTGGCCAGGAGCCAAGAAGAGATTTTACTTATTTTGAGGTCCCAGCAGGACAAGGAGAATATACCTGGATCGATTATAACAATGATGGCGTTCAGCAATTGAATGAGTTTGAAATCGCGCGCTTTAGGGATCAAGCTAAATACTTGAGAATATATACACCAACAAGTGATTTTGTAAAAACAGATTTTCTTCAATTTAATTATAATATAGTTTTTAATCCATCTCTAGCCATTGATGAAAACACAAGTAGTGAATTCAATAAGTTTTTAAAGAAAATATATTTTCAATCTTCACTTCAAACAAGTCAGAAGCAATTGGCATTGGGTGACAGGAACTTAAATCCTTTTGCACAGATTGTGTCAGATACCAGTTTGATTACTTTTGATCAATTGCAAAGTCATTCTCTTTCCTACAATAAATTCAGTCAGGTTTGGGGCATTGATCTCAACTATATTCGAAATACAAACCGGGCCTTTTTATCTTTTGGAGAGGAAACAAGAAGAACGAGTGAATTATTGCTAAGACTAAGAAGTAACTGGGCAAGGAAAATTACGGTTGATTTAACAGGTAAACTCAATAGGAACGAGTTGTCTACTCCAAACTTTAATAACCGAAATTTTGATATCAATGCTTATACAATTGAACCCAGAATAAGTTATACAAAAGGAACGACGTTTAGGGCACAAATGAGTTATAGTTACCAGGAAAAAAGAAATGTTGGTCCGGAAATTGCAAAAATCGGATCAGTTCAAATGGAAGGGAAATACAATGTTGTTTCAAATACTTCTGTGTCGGGTAGATTTATTTTGTCTGATATACAATTTAATGGACTCCCTTCTAGTACACTTGGGTATATAATGATGGAAGGACTCCAGCCTAATAAGAACTATGTTTGGTTTTTAGATCTAACAAAAAGACTTAGTTCGTTTATTGAAATTAGTTTTCAGTATGAGGGAAGAAAATCAGGTTCTTCGGGAATTGTAAATCTTGGCAGGGCTCAATTGCGAGCAATCTTATAAAAAAAGCCACCTGTTGGTGGCTTTTTAATTTTGAAATGTATTTTTTTTTATTTCAAGGTCGCAATCCCTTCACCAATTTTAAATCCATTTTGGTAAACAATTACTGCATAATTACCCTTCATATATTTATCAGTTTGCCTAAGATCGAAGCTGATATTTTTTGCCTCACCTTGCTTGTATTCAACATCGATTTTGGTAGTGAAATCCACTTGGCCATCCTGTCTGGTATTAATGGAACCTGAAGCAAGTGCATCTTCTTTGATTACCTTGCCACTGGGATCTTTTGCTATGATAAAAAGTTGTTTTGGTCCAGATGTTGCAATTCTATTCTCATCTAGATTAAAAGAAATTCTCATTTTATCAGCTCTTTTTGCCGAAGCAGTTGATTTCTCTTTTCCAGAATTTTTTTCATTGATAGGAGTGATCTTGAAAGCGGATGCATGTAATGTAGAACCCACATCAACCTTGTTTTCAGCATCTTTCTTTGCAGCTTCGGTAGAAGTAAGAGTTGTATTGAGGTTTTTATTTTCTGTTGTTAGGTTTTCTTTATCGACTGTCAGCTGTTTATTTTCTGTTTGTAGACGTTCAATTTCTTTAACATACTCATCAATTCTGCCGTTCAATTCGGATACGAGCTTTTTTGCTTCTGCTAAATCAGCCGAAGTTGCATTTTGTTTCCCGACCAATGACTTGAATTTCCCTTTGAGTACATCCATTTCTGTATTGCGTCTCTTAACGAGGCTGTCAAGACCTGCATTTGTCGCAGTCATTTCATCCAATCTAACTAAAGCAGCATCAAATTCAGATTGTACTGCACTCTTTGCCGAATCAAGGCTTGTGTACTCAGCATTTTTTTCAGCAATTACTGCATTAGCTTCGTTTCTTGCATAGAAAAAGTAACCCCAGGAAGCTACAAGAAGAACCGCCAAAAGAATAATGATACTTGACTTGTTGTCTTTGTTGTTTGTACTCATGATTTTGGAATTGATGATCAATATTGATCGGTTATCAATAAATTTGACCTTACAAAGGAACTGAAATTCATTACAAACACTCCTATATAAATGTTAAAATGAAAGTGATTGTATGAAATGATATCATATATAATCTTGATTTAATCGATGAATGCTGAGCAAATTATACAGGATTGGGAAAAGAAAAAACTCAAGCCAGTTTACTGGTTAGAAGGTGAAGAGCCTTATTATATAGATAAGTTAACCAAATATGCTGAAGATCATCTTCTTCCAGAAGATCAGGTTGCCTTTAACCTATCTGTTTATTACGGAAAAGATGCCAAAGTGGAGGAAGTTATCAATGCCTGCAGAAGATATCCTATGTTCCATGATTTGCAAGTTGTATTGCTTAAAGAAGCACAACAATTGAGAGATCTTGATAAATTGGAATCCTATATCAATAATCCCTTGGTATCAACAATTTTTATCGTTGCACATAAAGAAAAGAAAGTAGATGGTCGCAGTAAACTGGCTAAAATCCTCAAAGGGAAAGCGGAGTTGTTGTCTACTAAAAAATTATATGACAATGAATTACCGGAGTGGGCATCCAATATGATTAAATCCAAAGGATTGGATATTCAATCTAAAGCACTACAAATGCTGGTTGTACATATTGGAAATGATTTGCAGCGTATTGAAAATGAAGTTGAAAAATTATCGGTCAACCTCAACGGTAGAAAGCAAATAACCGAAGATGATATTGAGCAATTCATAGGTGTCAGTAAAGAGTTTAATATTTTTGAGCTTCAAGCAGCTGTAGTGAATCGTGATTTGCCAGGAGCATTGAATATCATCAATTATTTTCAATCAAATCCAAAGGCCGCACCCATTCAACTAATACTTCCTACTTTTTATTCTTTTTTCAGTAAGTTATATGTTGCTGCATCCAGTTCTTCAAAAGATGAATACAGTTTATCCGCATTACTTGGTGTAAAAGGATTTTTTGTAAAGCAATATGTACAGGCTTTGCAACGCTATAGTTTTTCTGATATTGAAAAAGCACTTTTGTTGTTGTCGCGTTACAATTTAATGAGTGTGGGTATTGGCAGAGTAAATACTGATGATGCGGGTTTAATGAAAGAGCTGGTTGCCAAGATTATTGCGAAGGATGCTTAATCAAAACATCGCACTTATTTCTTTTTTGTCTTTACCCAATTGTTCTTTTAGCGCTTCAAGTCCTGAAAATTTCATTTCTTTTCTGGTGTAGGCGACAATATTAACAGCAAGAATTTCATTGTAGATATCCTCGTCAAAAGAAAAAATATGCACTTCTATTCTTCTTTCTTTGCCATTTACAGTTGGTCTGTATCCAATATTCATCATGCCGTGGAAGTCTCTTTTTTCACCATTTTTGAGCAAATGAACTTCAACAGCATATACGCCAGATGAAGGAATCAGTTTATCACTATCCAATATGGCAAGATTGGCTGTAGGGTATCCCAATGTTCTTCCCAATTGATCACCCAGAACAACTTTACCGATGAGCTGATAGTGGTAAGTCAGCAATTGGTTTGCCAATTGTATATTTCCATTAAGTAAAGCGTGACGTATATTAGTAGAGCTGACCCTTGATTCATTTAGCACATGTTCTGGAATTTCCATTACCTGGTATCCATATTGAGGTCCCATCTTACTCAAAAGCTGAAAGTCGCCAATACGCTCTTTCCCATACCGATGATCATTTCCAATGATGATCAACTTAGGATGAAATAAAGAGACAATAAATTTTTCTATATAGTCGGTAGCAGACATTTCTGCAAAAGCTGGATCAAATGGTACTACTACCAGGTGATCAATTTCAAGTTGCTGAAAGCGATCTATTCTTTCATTTAAGCTGGTAAGAAGAGCTGGGGCATCTGGATTATTTAAAATTCTTCTGGGGTGGGGGTGAAATGTAATGACAATTGTCTCACCTCCAATAGCTTTTGCTTCTGACTTTAGCTTGTTCAAAATTGCCAAATGACCACTGTGAACGCCATCAAAAGTACCAATAGTAAGTACTGGATTATTGAAAACGGGTAATTGATCTATTTGAAAATGTACCTGCATAAAAAATGCAAAAATAATTGAAAACAAAGAATCAACATGCTGTGAATAAGAATGATTCTAAAAACTTGTCATTTCAATCATCTAAAGTAGATTTGCCAATACCAATCCAAATCATGAGTTTATACAACAAAAGGGGTGTTTCTGCACAAAAAGAGGAAGTCCACGCAGCAATAAAAGGTCTTGATCAGGGATTATATCCCCAAGCATTTTGTAAAGTTTATCCTGATTTTCTTTCAGGAGATGATGCCTTTATCAATGTAATGCATGCTGATGGAGCAGGTACCAAAAGTATTCTGGCCTATCTCTATTGGAGAGAAACAGGTGATCTTTCTGTTTGGAAAGGCATTGCTCAGGATGCAGTAGTGATGAATCTGGATGATCTGCTTTGTATTGGTGTGTACGACAATATTATTTTCAATTCTACAATTGATAGAAATAAAAATCTTATTCCCGGAGAAGTTTTAAAACAAATTATTGATGGTACCAGTGAGTTGTTTTCTAGCCTTGCAGATATGGGAGTTCATGTTCATTATTTAGGAGGTGAAACGGCTGATGTTGGTGACGTAGTAAGAACGGTTGCTGTGAATGGAACCATGACTGCTAGATGGCCTAAAAACAGGTTGGTGACCAACGATAAAATAACACCAGGTGATGTGATTGTTGGACTAGCAAGTTCAGGAAAAGCCAGTTATGAATCTGACTATAACAGCGGAATTGGAAGCAATGGATTAACCAGTGCCAGGCATGATATGTTTTCTTCCTATTATTCAGCTAAATATCCAGAGTCGCATGATCCATCCTTGCCCTCAGAAGTTGTTTATATTGGTAAACACAAACTGACTGACCCTGTAAATGTTCCGGGATTCAATCATGTGAACGCAGGTAAACTGGTTTTGAGTCCAACGCGAACCTACGCGCCTGTTATCAAGGAAGTTTTGCAAGATCATTTTGAAGCAGTACATGGACTTATCCATTGCAGTGGAGGTGGTCAGACCAAATGCTTGAAATATCTACCTGAACCTATGAAAGTGATAAAGGATAACCTTTTTGATGCACCTCCTGTTTTTCAGTTGATCAAAGAGGCGAGCGGTTCAGATGACAGAGAAATGCTTCAGGTATTCAACATGGGCTGTAGAATGGAAATATATACTGATGAGGTAAGTGCACAGCAAATGATAAAAATTGCAGAAAAGTATGCAGTAGATGCAAAAATCATTGGAAGGGTAGAACCATCAGAAAAGAAATGCCTTGAAATTCAATTTGGTGCAGATAAACATATCTTTGAGTAACAAATCTTTTATATGAGTGATGTTGTTTTGGAAATAAGCAATGCCAATATTTACCAGGGAGATTCTTTGATTTTGAGTGATGTTAACATTCAAGTATCAAGAAGTGAGTTTGTTTATCTCGTAGGTAAAACCGGTACGGGTAAATCCAGTTTATTGAAAACTCTTTATGGAGAGTTGCCATTGAAAAATGGAACTGCAATGGTTGCTGGTTTTGATTTAAAAGACCTTACCTGGAAGACTGTTCCTTTTCTAAGGAGAAATATTGGTATTGTATTCCAGGATTTTCAATTGCTGACCGATAGAAATGTTCACGATAACCTAAAGTTTGTTTTGAACGCTACAGGCTGGAACAATGATAAAGAAATTGAAGATAAAATTGATGAAGTACTGGGGAAAGTGGGACTAAAAACAAAGGGCTTCAAATATCCGTATGAGTTATCTGGAGGTGAGCAACAACGTGTTGATATAGCAAGAGCTTTACTCAACTCTCCAAGATTAATTCTTGCTGATGAACCTACTGGAAATCTTGATCCAGAAACTACTGATGAAATCATGAATCTCTTGTTTCAGATCAGTAAAGATTTAGGGACCGCCATTGTAATGGCTACACATGATTACATGGTGATTAACAAATATCCTGCAAGGATGATCAGAACAGAAGATGGTAAGGTTATTGATAATGCTACGATAGCCAGCTAATTATTTTTTCAAGACTTTTTTCATCTTGAAATTTCGCATTCAGTAAATGTTGTCTCGCGTATTTTTCTTCTTCACTGAATGGAGTTTCAAATAAAGTCCTGGTTTTTTCAATGAATTCTTCTGGAGATTGAACCAAATGACAACAGGCTATTGATTGTGTTTTCCTGCTGCTTTTTGGATTGATTAACACATGTTTGCCCAAGGCCATTGCTTGCAGCAGATGGTCGTCTTCTTCATGTTGGATAAAAGCAGGACTTAAAACGACTTGGGCTTTTTTGATTAGATCTTGCATTTCTTTTTCACCGGGATTAGAAACCAAACAGGTATGTTGCCTTACATGCGCTGCGTTTTCTAAATGTGTTGAAGGACGAGATCCAGCAATTACAAAAGGAATTTCAAGTGTATTGAAAACATGCTCTAATAACCAAGAAGCAGCATAGGAAGTTTCTTCATCAGAAAGTCTCCCATAAAACAAGCAAAAATGTCCATTACCCGGTTGATGAAATACAGGGGGCATACCAGTAAAGAGTGCTAAGGAATTAAATTGAGATGTTATATGCGGCTTAATGTTCTGCACTATTGCATCAGAGGAATAAAAAAATGATATCTTTTTTGAAATTAATTTTTTCAAAAACTTTCTCATGCGCCAAGCCTCTATTTGGTAGTGAACTTTTTTCCCCTTCCAAGGTACGAGTGCAGCTAGTTGATGGTAATAGGCAGCCTCGTTTTTATTCAGTCTGACAACAAATTTCCTGTCGCTCCTAAGTTGGTTTCCATACAAAGGGTATGAAGATGATAGTCCAATGAAAATAACTGGGAAGGTATCTTCATTCAATCTATCTATCAGCTTTTGAGATGATCTTGTAGAAACATGATAGGGTAAATCTGCTTTAAAGCTGATATTTGATTTATCGCGCTGATAAAATGAAATCGATGAGCATAATTCAGTCAACTGAACTGATGGTTCTTCATTTAAGTGTACAAAACTATGCAGGTGAATATTGATTTTCTGATGAGATAGCGCTTTAATTAAAAAAAAGGCATCAGACAATTGCGGATTATCTACTCCATTAGGAAAATCAGAAGTCACAATGTGTAAATGAATCGCCATACCTTATCTAAAATACATTTAGGTGTTAAATTGTTCTTATTAACTTCGTAAAAATTAAAATAAATGGAAAATTCTGATCATCCATCCCCAATATCCCCATTAAGACCCCGACTTTTAACGATACTTTGCTACCTGACGCTTTTTGCCAGTTCCTATATGTTGCTGTCTGCCATTTCAGGATTGTCCAATCCTGAAGAATTGTCAAAAACGCTGGACAAAAGCATGGAAAGTTGGGATACCGTTTTTAATCAGGCTTTAGAGGCTGATCCAAAGTCTAGAGAGCAGTTTGAACAGGCTATGGAAGATGTTTCCTTTGCGAATACCAGTTCAAATATGCGGGACAACAGCTTTTTCTCTATGATTTCCAACCTTTTAACACTGATTGGTGCAGTTTTGATGTTAAGGTTAAAGAAAAATGGGTTCAGACTTTATGTACTGGGATGTATAATTGGGGTAGTAGCACCTGTAATTGTATTTGGATCTGGCAACTTTCTGGGTTTATCATATGCAATGCTTTCGGGTTTTTCAAGCACGCTTTTTATAGCACTTTATGCTTTCAAACTGAAATACATGGATTAAAGTCGTTATTTCATTCATTTTCCCTACCTTTGCACCCAAATTTTGGATGTAAATTTTAGATGAATTTAAAAAAATTGAGATGTCAAGCGTAACAAAAGAAAGAAAGTCGGCTATTGTTGCTGAATATGGTGGCAACGCAAAAAACACAGGTTCAATCGAAGCACAAATTGCTTTGTTGACTGAAGAAATCAATGAGATTTCTAAACACTTGCAAGCGAATAAGAAAGATTTCGGAACCCATAGGGGACTGATGAGAAAGGTAGGACAGCGTAAGCGCCTGCTTATTTATCTAAGCAAGCATAACCTTACTGGTTATCGTGCATTGCTCGAGAAACTCGGTCTAAGAAAATAATTTTACTGAAATGTTTTATTCCCAACACCTGTTGGGAATATTGCTTTTTGGAACCTTCCAAAAAATCATACAATGCTACAACAACCCATACAATCAAGTTTTGACCTTGGTAACGGTCGAATTGTTACCATAGAAACTGGCCGTTTGGCCCGCCAAGCTGATGGTGCAGTTACTGTCAGACAAGGCAACTGTATTTTACTTGCAACTGTTTGTGCTAATAAAGAGCCTCGCGAAGGGCAGGATTTCTTCCCTCTATCTGTGGATTACCAAGAGAAGTTTGCTTCTGCAGGTAGAATCCCAGGGTCTTTTTTCAAGCGTGAAGGTCGCTTGAGTGATTACGAAGTATTGATCAGTCGTTTGATTGACCGTGCTTTGCGTCCTTTGTTCCCAGAAGATTATTTATGTGATGTACAGGTATTGGTAACCTTGGTTTCTTCTGATCCAGAAATCATGCCTGATTCATTGGCTTGCCTTGCTGCTTCTGCAGCTTTGGCTGTTTCAAATATTCCAATCAAAGAAATTATTTCTGAGGTTCGTGTTGCAAGAGTCAACGGTGCATTGGTAGTGAATCCAAGCAGGACTGAACTTGCTTCAGCTGATATGGATTTCATGATTGGTGCTACCAGCAAGAACTTGATGATGGTGGAAGGCGAATCTAAAGAATGCTCAGAAGCAGATGTAGTAAAAGCCTTGGGTGTTGCACATGATGCTATCCGTATACAAATTGCAGCACAGGAAGAATTGAGAACTAAGGTAGGAGTTGAAGGTAAAAGAGATTATCCAAAACCTCCATCTGATGAAGCTATTCAGGAAAAAGTAAATGCATATGCTTCTAAAGTATATGAAATTTCAAAAGCTGCTTCTAGCAAGGCTGATCGTTCTATGGCCTATGATCTATTAAAGAAGGAAGTAATCGCATCTATGGGTGAAGAAGCTAGTTCTGAGCAGCTCAAATTAGCTAAAAAATATTACGAGGATTTGAAGTGGGAGGTTGTCCGCAATATGATTTTAGACGATAAAATCAGACTTGATGGAAGAGCTTTGGATGAAGTTCGTGCATTAAATATGGAAGTCGATGTATTGCCTAGTCCACATGGTTCTGCGTTGTTTACCCGTGGTGAAACTCAATCACTTACAACAATCACCTTCGGTACTCCTTTAGATGAACTTTTGGTTGAAAGTGCTGCAAAATCAGAATACAACAAATTTATACTGCATTATAATTTCCCTGCTTTCTCCACTGGTGAAGTAAAACCAATGAGAGGTCCAGGTAGAAGAGAAGTAGGACACGGTAATCTTGCTCTCCGCTCTTTGAAGCAGATGATGCCTGGAAACGATTATGCCTATACGGTGAGAGTTGTTTCTGACATTCTGGAGTCTAATGGTTCTTCATCAATGGCTACGGTTTGTGCAGGTTCATTGGCTTTGATGGATGCAGGTGTACCTGTGCCAAAGCACGTCAGTGGTGTGGCAATGGGCTTGATTACCAGGCCTAGTGATGGTAAAAATGCAATCTTAACAGATATCCTTGGTGATGAAGATCATTTGGGAGACATGGACTTTAAAGTTACTGGAACAAGGGATGGTATTTGTGGTATCCAAATGGACATCAAAATTGATGGTTTAAGTATGGAGACCATGATGGCAGCTCTTGAGCAAGCAAGGAAGGGTCGTCTACATATTTTGGATGCAATGTATGAGGCTATGCCAGCAGCAAGAGCAGAGGTGAAGCCGCATGCTCCAAGGATGCAGAAATTGTTCATTGATAAAGAATTCATTGGTGCCATCATTGGTCCACAAGGAAAAATAATCCAAGAGATTCAGAGGGAAACAGGTACTACCATCAATATTGAAGAAGTTGGTAACCAAGGCGAAGTGAGCGTGTTTAGTCCAGCTAAAGAGGGACTTGACCGAGCAGTAGCCTGGATCAAAGGAATTGTAGCAATGCCAGAAGTGGGTGAGGAATATGAATCAAAAGTGAAGTCCATCATGCCTTATGGTGCCTTTGTTGAGTTCATGCCTGGTAAGCAAGGTTTACTGCACATCAGTGAAGTAAGCTGGAAGAGGCTTGAAAACCTTGATGGTATCCTAAAAGAAGGGGATGTGGTAAAGGTTAAATTGGTAGGAATTGACCACAAAACTGGTAAGTTCAAATTAAGTCGCAAAGCTTTGATCCCGAAGCCTGATTTCAATCAAGCAGACGGAAACAACAATAACCAAAATTAAATGCAAGCCGGCTACATGCCGGCTTTTTTTATGAATTATATACAAGTGTCTTTTGAAGATATAAACCAGGAACAAGTTGATGTGCTAATTGCCATTCTTCCTGATTTTGGATTCCATGGAATGGAAGAAACCTCTGGTGGCGTTAAAGCATATGCCAATGAGGGATTAGTTGATCTTGAATCAATTAAGGCATTAGCATCGTCAATGAATCTTGCTTTAGCTGTCAATTTAATAGAAGAAGAAAATTGGAACCAAACCTGGGAATCTAATTTTGATCCTGTTGTGATACCAGGTAAAATTCAGGTAAGGGCACATTTTCATGAACTTCTTGATACAGTTCAGCACCAGATTCTGATTACTCCCAAGATGAGTTTTGGAACTGGTCATCATCCTACTACAAAAATGATGATGTTGGCCATGCTTGAAATTGATTTTAAGGATAAAAATGTAATCGACTTTGGAACTGGGACGGGAATTCTATCCATTTTAGCTACCCAGTTAGGAGCCCATAAAGTATATGCCATTGATAATGACGATTGGAGTATTGAGAATGTAAAAGAGAATATTCAACTCAACAAAGCTTTAGGGATTGATGTTTTTCACGCCTCTGATCTTGAGCAAATTGAGAAATCAGATATTGTTTTGGCCAATATCAATAAAAATGTTTTGATAGAGCATGTTCAGTCCATTTTCTCAAAAACAACCCGGCCAGGTAATTTAATCATAAGTGGTTTATTAAGAACAGATTATGAAGATATTATGAAAGTATATGAACCTGTTTTTGGATCATCTTTCAAGTCTTTTGAAGAAGGAGATTGGCTTGCAGTTTCTTTTCAATTTTAGCTTTTAACATTCCATCAAGCACCCTTTGTTATTTTTTTATTAACTTTAAAAAATAATTTATCGGCTGATCAGCTTATGAATGAACTTCTTTTAATTATACTGGCTTATTTGATTGGATCTATTCCAACATCCCTTATTGTTAGTCGCTCTCAGTTCAATATCGATATACGCGACTACGGCAGTGGAAATGCTGGGGCAACGAATACCTTCAGAGTGCTTGGCTCAAGGTGGGGTACTTTTGTCATGATTATGGATATGCTCAAAGGACTGATTGCTGTAAAACTTGCTTTGCTTTTACCTTATTATATTGAAAATGAATTTGAAAGGACTAATTTTCAAATTGGACTAGGACTGGCAGCAGTTTTAGGTCATATTTTTCCAATATGGGCAGAGTTCAGAGGGGGTAAGGGAGTAGCGACTTTATTTGGATTAATTATCGCTATATCTCCCTGGACAGCATTGAGTTGTATAGGGGTATTTCTACTGGTACTTTACCTAACCAGGTTTGTCTCTCTTAGCTCAATTTTGGCTAGTTTGGCTTTTCCAGTATTCATTTTGATTGTTTTCAATGTTGACAATATTGCGTACAGAATATTTGCAATTGCAGTTGCATTGCTGGTCATTATGACCCACCAAAAAAACATTGGTCGCTTGCTTTCAGGAAGCGAAAGCAAGGTTCCTATCTTTAAGAACCGCGACAAAAGAAGGACAAAAAGAGGCTAAATTTCCTTTGAGTTTTTTTGGTAAGTTGCCCATACTTCTAATTTCTTTTTAATGTTTTCGCATTTTTTGTGGAAAAAATGTTAATTTTGACATCCCAACAAAAATAACCACGAATGCTTGTGAACATTTTTGAAAGACTTGAATTGAACGATGAAAAAAACCTACTTATTCAAGGGATACCATCCACACTTGAAAAGTATTTTACAAAATTGTCTTTCGCTAAAAATGTTACTCCATTACTAAAAAGTAAAAAAATTGAGTTTGCCTTAGTTTTTGCTCTAAACTATCAGCAGCTTTCTGTTATTTTAAAAGAAGTTATTCCTGCATTAAAAGTCAAAGGAAAACTTTGGATAGCATATCCAAAACCGACCTCTAAAATTGTAAGTGACCTCAATAGAGATTGTAATTGGGATTGTTTATGTACTCGAGGTTTTGGTAAAATTGATGAGGTGGTTATTGATCACGTATGGACTGCCATTCGTTTTTGTACTGTAGCTGCTTCAAAAGACCAGAAACAAATCGATTTGGAAGATTTACATATTGATGCTACGGTTAAAGATGTTGTAGTAAAATCTTCAAGGAAATATTCAGCTGTCAGGACAGCTATCTCTTAATTCTCTCTGCCAATTGTATCTGCTGTTTTTATAAGCGTTTCAAAATTTTTGAATACAGTTGTTTTTGCCGGAATCTCATTGGCGTCTTTAAATCCAGGACCTCCACAGAAAAGTTTACAGTTTTGAGTAATCCTTGATAGCGTTTTTATATACACATTAATGTCAAGTTCAGCAAAATTTGTAATCAAGTAAGCAAATGCGTGTGTAGGTTGTAATTTCTCAATTGTATAGGCTAAGGTTTCAAGCTTTGTGTTTGGACCCAGGTAAATAACTTGTGTTCCTTGTTGTTTGAAAATAAATTGTAAAAATAGAAGTGGTAGCTCGTGGTGTTCATTTTCTGGGCAAAATAAAAGGACTTTTTTTCTTTTGCTGACTGTCTTATAGTTTATACCATCAATACTTTTGATGAGTATTGATCTGATTAAATTGCTTGCAAAATGTTCTTGAACAGGTAATAAATTACCAATCATCCATAAGTTACCAATTCTATACAAAAGAGGGAAAATAATATGTGAAAAAAGATCTTTTTCATCAATAGCTTCCCGGAGTTCTGAAAATAATTTTTTGAATTCTTCTTCATCCATGTCGACAGTGAATTCAATAAATCGGTTGATGAAAACCTCGAAATTTGTTTTCTTTTCCAGATGAAGTGTGTTGATTGCCATTTCATCCAGCGACATTAATGCGATTTTTGAAATCTTATAACCACTGTGATACAATGTTGAAATACGAAGAATTTGTTTTAAATCATTATTATCATACATCCTGTGCTTTCCGGGTGTATTGAGTGGCATTAAAATGCCATATCTTTTCTCCCATGTTCGTAATGTATGGGCCTTTATTCCAGTTAAATTTTCTATGTCACGTATGTTGAAAAACTGCACGTTTTTACTTTTATCATTGAATATAACCAATCATGTTAAAATTTCCTTATTGCAGTAGGGATATTATTAAAATCCTCCTTTTATGTTACATTTGAGATGCAAAAGAATTAAACAATGAGCATAGGTTGGATAATATTTATAGTTGCAACACTTGGTTTTCATATTGGCTTATATGGGATGTTTAAAAAAGCAGGAATAGAATCTTGGAAAGCTTTAATTCCATTTTATAATACTTGGTTGATGGTAAAGAAAATGGAGTTGAAAATTCACTGGTTCTTTTTTCAACTCATTCCAATTGTTGGTCAGTTCATCTCTATTTGGATTTGTATAAAATTTGTAGAGCATTTCGGGCGTTTTTCAATTCTGCACCATGCTGCAACTGTTTTCATTCCCTTCATTTATTTTCCATATTTAGGTTTTTCAGCTAATGAAAGATATGCAGGGATTCCAGTTGTAAAAAACTATCAGAAATCTGGCGCAAGAGAATGGATAGATGCAGCTGTATTTGCAATTGTTGCTGCTACAATCATTCGTACATTTATTTTTGAGGCTTATGTGATTCCAACAGGTTCGATGGAAAAAACTTTGTTGGTTAATGATTTTTTGTTTGTCAGCAAAACAAGTTATGGCCCACGAGTTCCTAATACCCCATTAGCCTTTCCGTTTGTGCATCATACTTTGCCCATTGGGACTGCTCCTTCTTATTTAGAGTGGATCAAATTGCCATATCAAAGATTTTGGGGTAGTGAGGTTCAACGCAATGATGTTGTTGTATTCAATTATCCTGTTGGTGATACCGTAATCAGAGAATATCAATCAGAAGTCAATTATTATGATTATCTGAGAGCCTATGAATCCAGGGGAGGAACAAGAGAAATGTTATTTGCAGAGCGTGATGATATTATTGTTCGACCAGTTGATAAAAGAGAAAATTTCATCAAAAGATGTGTTGGCATAGCAGGGGATACCTTATCTGTTGTTAATGGACAGGTATTTATAAACAGTGCTGTTAATCCTTCTCCTGTAGCATCAGAAATGCCTTATTATGTTACATTGGATGGGAAAGGGTTTTTCTCAGATGAATTCATTAAAAATGAGCTTAATATTGATCCCCAAGATCCTGAACAAAGGGATTTTTTGCAATTGCAGGACAATCCTAATACCTATAGATTGATACTTACTCCAGCTCAAGTTGAGCTGGTAAAGTCTTTCCCATTTGTAAACAAGGGATCAGTTTTGCCAGAATTAAATACCAGTGGTTTTGGGAATACTTTCCCATATGACACAGCAACTTTCAAATGGAGTGAAGATAATTTTGGTCCATTGTGGATTCCTAAGAAAGGTTCTACTATTCAACTTGATTCAAGAAATATTAGTTTGTATAAAAGAGTCATTCAGGTATACGAGCAAAATATTTGGGAGGATAGAGAAGGTAAGGTTTTCATCAATGGAAAGGAAACGACTTCCTATACATTTAAAATGGACTATTTCTGGATGATGGGTGATAACCGCCATAATTCTCAGGATTCAAGATTCTGGGGATTTGTGCCTGAAGATCATATTGTAGGGAAGGCTTCATTCATTTGGTTCAGTTGGCAGAATGGTCCAAGATGGTCAAGGATATTTAAGAAAATCAATTAAAGCATCTTTAATATGGAAGCAGGAAAGATCGAACTGGGGTTTAAGAAATACAGCTCTGTTGATGAATTGCCTGCCGATGATCAGCTTTTGATTCAAAGAGCAAAGGATTTAGCGAAATCAGCCTATGCTCCTTATTCTGGTTTTAGAGTTGCTTCTGTAGCCTTAATGAGTAACGGGACGCTCGTAAATGGGACCAATCAGGAAAATGCATCATATCCCATTGGATTATGTGCTGAGCGTGTTTTGTTAGCCGCTGCTTCATCTATTGCGCCAGGTCAGTCTATTATGACTATTGCCATTACATATGAAAGTGAAGTTGTAGATGCTAGTGCACCTGTAGCGCCCTGTGGTATATGTCGTCAATCTCTTTTGGAATTTGAATCTAGATTTGATCATCCCATGCGAGTATTATTAGCAGGAGCTCATCAGGTATATGAATTTGAAAGCGCTTCCTTGTTGCTTCCCTTAGGTTTTAAGCCTCACCATCTTGGAAAATAATTAGAGCAGTTTATTGATCTCTCCAGTAAGAAATTGTAAGGTAGTTACAGCAACCTGTGCTCTGAATTGAGCATTAATGAAGCGGGTTTCTGCCTCAATTAAACTCAGTTGGGCTTGTCTGAGTTCAATCGAATTGCTCACAAGCTTTCTGAATCTTTCAGTAGAAATAAAATTATTTTCTTCAGCCAACTTCACATTGGCTTCTTCAATTTCAATAATTTTTATTGCATTTTCATACTCTTGATAAGCAATAAGTAGATCTCTTTGCAGGGTCAATTTTAGTTGTTCTATTTGTAGATTTTGTCTTTTTTCTTGAATGGTATTGGTCTTCAATTGAGTTCGGTTGATGTTACCATTGAAGATGGGGATTGCTAATCCAAGTCCAATATTAGGTCCAAAAGTTTGGTTGGTAAGGAAGAAACCAGCTGTCGATCTTTGTTTATTCAAAACTGTATTTGAGTTTACACTCAATATGGGTAATCTTTGTGAATTGATTATTTTTCTATCGTTCAATATGTTTTGTCTTTCTTGCTGAGCCAGTAAAAGTTGATAATTCTGCTTGTCTAATAAGTTGACCAAACTACCAAAATCAATTTTTATCAACTCGTATTGATCTTCTGCAGCTACAAATGGTTCATCAACTTTTCTTTTCAAAATTGCATTCATGCTGGCAACTGTATTTTCAACCTGGATATTGATGTTTTCCAGGTTAACCTTTTGGGCATTCAAGTCGATTTCTGCCTGAAGCATATCAGTCTTTGCACCACTACCAACATTAAATCTTGTTTCAGCTATTTTATAACGTTCTTCTGAAAGTAAAATGATTGCTTTTGTTGCATTGATTTGTTTGTTTAAACGAATCAGGTTGTGGTAAATGTTTGATACATCAAAAATAATCTGACCAATTTGCTGGTCCAAAGCAATGCTGCCCATCCTTTCAATTACCTCAAATCGCTCTTTCGTTGCTTTGATTCTTTTACCATTATAGACTCTCCAGCTGATGCTTAGGTTGGAGTTGATGCTGCTGTTGGAAACATTATTTCTTTGAATACTACTGCCATTGGCCAGTTTTTGATCAATGTTGGATACTGCTTCAGTATTGGAAACATTCGCATTTATTGTTGGAAGCGCACCGGCATTTCCCCAATTGTTATTGTTCTTTGCAATTTCCAAGTCGGTATTTGCAATTTGGATATCCAAATTCTGTTTGATCGCCATGTCTATGGCTTCCTTCAATGTAAATCTATTTTCTTGCGCTTCTGCAAAACCAATAAAAAGAAAACAAAACAAAGCCAATTTAAATCTCATGAGCCGTTCTTTTTTTTCTGGAAATATATGCGTAGAGTGAAGGGACAACAAACAAAGTAAGAACCAATGAGAACAATAATCCACCTATAATAACAACTCCCAATGGAATTCTACTTTTTCCTGCTGAACCCAGTGCAAGTGCAATTGGAAGTGCACCTAAGGCTGTTGCAAGTGTAGTCATTAAAATTGGTCTTAACCTGGCTACTGATGCTTCAATAACAGATTGAACCTTCTGCATTCCCTGTTCTCTTTTCTGGTTGGCAAATTCTACAATTAGAATCCCATTCTTGGTTACCAGGCCAATCAGCATGATGATACCAATTTGTGAGAATATGTTGAGTGATTGGTCAAAAATATATAAGCTCATCACAGCTCCTGCTAAAGCTAGTGGAACGGTAATCATGATGATGAATGGATCCACGAAACTTTCAAACTGAGCAGCGAGAATGAGGAAGATTAAAACAAGGGCCAACAGGAAAGCACTTTGGGTATTTGAGGAACTTTCTGCAAAATCGCGAGAAGTACCACTCAAACTGGTAGAAAAAGATTCGTCCAATACTTTATCTGAAATTCTTTTCATTTCAGCTATGCCATCACCAATGGTTTTGCCAGGTGCTAAACCTGCTGAAACAACAGCACTTTTTAATCTGTTGTAATGGTAGATGGTAGGAGGGTTAGCTGCTTCTGCAATGGAAACAAGATTGTCCAATTGAATTAATTCTCCATCTCTACTTCTTAGGTAAAATGATTTAAGATCAAGTGGGGCATCCCTGTCCTTTCTGTCAACTTGCCCAATAACCTGGTATTGTTTTCCATTTCTGATGAAATAACCAAATCGTCTTCCACTTAATGCTAGTTGCAAAGTATTAGAAATATCAAGAATTGAAATGCCCAACTCACTGGCCTTTAAACGGTCGATTGTGACCTGAAGTTCAGGTTTATTGAATTTTAGATTGACGTCATTTCCTTGAAAAACAGAGCTTTTTACCACTTCATCCATGAACAGAGGAACCTTCTCTTTTAATTTGTCAAAGTTTAGATTTTGCAATACGAACTGAACCGGAAGCGATCCTCTTCCTCCTTGTCCAACGGAAATGGTTTGTTCTTGTATTAACAACACACGAACATTCGTATAATCCTTGAACATTTTATTGAGGCTTTGAGCAATATCATTCTGACTTCTTTTTCTTTCAGAAGCGTCAACCAGTCCCATGCTAATCGTGGCGTTATTACCTCCACCCGCTCCACCAAATCCTGGTGCAAAAGACAATACTACATTTCTTTCTTCTACTGAATCCAACATCGACTGCGTAATGTCGTAAACAACTCTGTCCATGTAATCAAAGTCAGTTCCTTCCGGCGCAACTACACTCGCACGCAAGCGATTGCGATCTTCCATGGGGGCTAATTCTGAAGGCAACGCAGAACCTACGAAATAAATGATAGCCATACATCCAGCAACAATCACTAAAGCAATCCATTTTTTTCTCATGAATGCTTCTAATAATCTTTTGTAACCCGACTCTAAACCTCTAAAGAAGGGCTCTGATTTTGTGTAGAACCATGAATGTTTATGAACATCTTTCTTGGTTAGATAAATATTTAAAACCGGTGTCAGTGAAAGCGAGACGAAAGCTGAAATCAATACTGCTCCAGCTACAACTATTCCAAATTCTCTGAAAAGTCGTCCTACAAATCCTTGTAAAAAGATGATCGGTAAGAATACAATTGCCAGCGTTAATGATGTGGAGATGACTGCAAAATATATTTCCTTAGAACCTTCTCTGGCAGCCTGCCATTTGTCCATTCCTTGCTCAATCTTCTTGTAAATGTTTTCTGTTACTACAATTCCATCGTCAACCACAAGACCAGTCGCCAAAACAAGAGAAAGTAAAGTGAGTACATTGATAGAGAAGCCTGCAATGTACATGATAAAAAAGGCACCTACTAGTGCTACGGGTATATCAATTAATGGTCTGAAGGCAATCGACCATTCTCTGAAGAACAAATAAATGATGATGACAACCAATAGAATGGCAATGATTAAAGTTTCTTCTACTTCGGTAATTGCTTTTCTTACAAATAAGGTTTTATCAAATCCTATTTCAAGTATGATGTCTTTTGGAAGGTCCTTTTTGATGATTTCAATACGTTTGTATAATTCATCTGCAATGGCAACCTGGTTGGATCCAGGCTGTGCAACAACTGCAAGATTTACAGAGCGAACATTATTTTTTCTTGTTGAAGACTCTTCGTTTTCCGGACCAAGTATGGCATAGCCAACATCTCTTAGTCTAATGATATTGCCTTCAGTTTGTTTTACAATAAGATTATTGAAATCTTCTTCAGAGGTCAGTTTGCCATAAGCTTTAACCGTCATTTCAGTAGTGTTACCTCTTACCTTACCCCCTGGAAGTTCAATATTTTCACGATCCAACGCTGCTTTTACATCTTGTATGGTAAGGCGGTATGCTGCTAACCTAACTGGATCAAACCAAATCCTCATTGCAGGTCGCTGTCCAAAAACGTTAACACCACTGACTCCTGAAATTGTTTGTAATCTTTCCTGTACAATATTTTCAGCTAAATCAGACAGCTCCAACATTGTTCTTCTGCTGCTCTGCATCTGCATATAAATGATGGGCTCTGAATCAGAATCTTGTTTTGATACTGTAGGAGGGGCATCTATATCTTGGGGCAACTGGCCGGTTACCTGTGATACTTTTTCACGCACGTCATTAGCTGCTTTTTCGAGATCTACACCCAGCTCAAATTCAACATTGATATTTGAACTTCCCTGAGAACTTGAAGAAGTAATATATTTTACTCCTTCAACACCATTCACAGCTTTCTCAAGTGGCTCAGTGATTTGCTGTTCAATAATTTCAGCATTTGCACCTACATAACTTGCCCGAACATTCACTACAGGGGGATCAATAGCAGGATATTCTCTAACTCCCAGAAAACTAAATCCTATAGCACCAAATATGATAATCACGATACTGCATACAACTGCGAATACCGGTCTTTTTATGCTGAGTTCTGAAAGATTCATGCAGATTTAATTTGAGATGACTATTGTACTTTGCTCAGTTTCAATTTGGAATCTTTTCTTATAAAGAGTAATCCCGTTGTTATGACAGTATCACCAACTGACAAACCTGATTTCACCTGTACATTGTCCGCTGTTCGGATTCCTGTAGTGATATCAACAAATTGAGGAGAGCCATTTTTGTAAATCACAACTTGTTTTGATCTTGCACTTGGAATAACAGCTTGAGAAGGAATATTAACAGCAGACTCATTTTTCCCAAGTGTGAGTTTCACTTTGGCAAATGATCCTGGTACAAGGTTGTTTTTTTGATCACCAACTGTTGCTAGAATTCTTAAATTTCTGGTTTGAGATTCAATGATGGTTTCAGAGGCCAATACTGTAGCTGAGTAGGTAGATTCATTTCCTTCAATGGTAAAGTCCACTTTCATTCCAGCTTTTATCTCAGAACTGTATTTCTCAGGAACGCTGAAACTGATTTTTTTAAGATCAACCTGACTGATCGAAGTGATCAAATTTGTTGGAGTAACATATGCTCCTAAGCTTATATTTCTTAATCCTATTCTTCCACTATAGGGTGCTTTGATTTCTGTTTTACCAATATTGACTTTAATTAATTCGATATCAGCTTTAATGTTATTGACTTGTAACAGACTTAAATCGTAGTCTTGCTGACTAATACCACTGATTTTTAATAACTCTTTTTCTCTCTCTTCTGTTTTTTCGGCAATCTGAAGTTGAACTTTCAGTTTGTTCAGTTGGGCTTGAAGATCCTGATCAAATAGCTTGGCCAATAAAGTGTTTTTTTCAACAAATGAGCCCTCTTTGAAGTTTATTGATACAATTCTTCCTGAAATTTCTGGTCTGATTTCTGTAAGTTCAAAAGGAAGAATATTTCCTGCTACCTCAATTACGTCAGATACTGAAGAAGGTTGAACAACTAGGGCCTCAACACTTAGGGGGCCCATTTTAGAAGCTTCAGTTGTTTTTTGCGACTTTTTTTCTTCCCTACATGCAAAAATGAAAACCAATAATATGGCTGCAACAATAGATTTATTCATATTGGCGAAAATAAATTGAAATTCGGTGAAACGACTCCTTTTTAGATGATTTTAAGTACGAAAACCTTTGTTTGAATGGTATAAATCATCTTTTTTATACCAAAGAACTGGCAATTCTTTTGAGCTCTTGTTCTTTGAGTAAAAATCCGGCTTCTTTTTCACTTTTTGCGATCTCCAATAGCCAGTTTTGGATGAATTGCAATACCGATTCTGCAGAATTGGTGATTGGATAGGGGATATAATCAATTTTCTTTAGATAGTTTTCAATATCCCTGTGGGTATAAACTTGTCCACTAAGGGGGTTCAAAAAGAATAAAATTTGATTTGAAAGGGATGGTTCGAAAGGATTTTCTTCCGATACATAGCACAAAAGGTTCTGTTTTGGAATGTTTACTGGTTTTAAGGCAATTCCAAGCAGTTCAGCGATGATGAGGTATAAAGCAGCTAAACTAAAACTGTTGCCCTTTTTTGCGGAAAGCAAATGGAACAGGTCAAATTCCTGTTTATTGCTGTAATTCGTTTCCAGTCCCCTCAGCTTATTAAAATCAAAAATAGTCCTGTTGAGAATATTTATTTCTTCCAAAGGCGTAAGATAGTCGTTAAGTTCAAGCCAGGCTGTTTTTCTAATTTTTTCAATTTCAAAAACAAAATGTTCCTTATCGCTATCTCGATTAATATAACTAGATAAGAACATTGAGGCGTCCAGTAATGTAAATTCTGTATTTTGTTTCCAATCCTCTAAAGACTTTTCTAAAGTGGACAATTCAATTTTATGAATAATCTGCTCTAGTTTGGATAACTGTATATGGTCTTCGATATGGAGTTTGTGTTCATCTAGAACAGGCAAAACTTCATCTCCAAGTGTCAAAAGTCTTGAAGAAACAGACTGATACACACTTTCATCAGGATCCTCAATCAAATTTAAAAGCGCAGTAAGTTCTCTTGATGTTTGCATGATCAAGTACTTATTTTTTTGCGGGTTTCCTTTTTCCTCTAGAAGGGTTTGCAATAGCGTGTTCAATCATAGCCTGTACTTCTTCAATAGTGAGGGATTCTACCTCTTCCTGTCTTTCTTTTGGAATTGGGAAATTTTTTAATCCCTTTTTGATGTACGGACCATAAGGGCCTTTGAGGAGTTGTATTTTTTCTTTCTCAAATACCTTGATTGTTCTTTCGTCTTTTGCTTTTCTTTTTTCTTCTATAATAGGAATAGCCTCTTCTAATCTGATTTCGTAAGGATCGTATTCCTTGGCAAGAGAATAGAATTTTTTATCATGTGCTATATAGGGGCCAAATCGGCCTATATTCACTTGTACCTGTTCGTTTTCAAAATCACCAAGGATTCTGGGTAGTTTAAACAGTTCCATTGCCTCTGTAAGTTGAATGGTTTCAATACTTTGATCTGTTTTCAACTTGGCAAACTTGGCTTTCTCTTCATCAGTTGTTTCGCCAATTTGAACCATTGGACCATATCTACCCATACGTGCAATAATTCTTTTACCACTAACCGGATCGAAACCAAGTTCTCTTTCTCCGCTGATTCGCTCTGCGGTTTCCATGGTTTCATCTACATCCTTTTTGAATGGGGCATAGAAATCTTTCAACATCTCACTCCAGTTTTCCTGACCATCTGCAATGTGATCAAATTCGCTTTCAATTTTTGCAGTAAAACCATAATCTAAAACCTGAGTAAAATGCTGAATGAGAAAATCTGTTACGACTGTACCTAAGTCCGTTGGAAATAATTTAGATTTCTCTGCTCCTGTATTTTCAGTTTCAACTGATTTTGAAACTTTGTCGCTAACTAATTTAATAACCCTATAATCTCTTTTTACACCTTCTTTGTCTCTTTTTTCTACATAGGTTCTTTTAATTATCGTAGAGATAGTAGGCGCATAGGTAGAAGGTCTTCCAATGCCTAACTCCTCAAGTTTCTTTACAAGAGATGCTTCTGTATACCTTGATTGTGGTCTGGTGAAGCGTTCCGTAGCAACCATTTCATTCAACTCGACTTTTTGATTGATTTCAAGTGGAGGTAGCATGCCTTCTGTATTTTCCTCCTCATTTTCATCATCTTCATCTTTCCCCTCATTATAAACTTTTAAAAACCCATCAAATTTTAAAACTTCACCTTCTGCTTTTAAAAGTTCTTGTTGTGTTGAAATTGATATTTCTGCAATTGTTTTTTCCAATTCCGCATCGGCCATTTGAGAAGCCATTGTTCTCTTCCAGATGAGATCATATAGTCTTTGGGCATCTGCATTCTCTACCTTGGTTTTGTCCATATAAGTTGGACGAATTGCTTCATGGGCCTCTTGTGCAGATTCATTTTTATTTTTATACTTTCTCTGTTGATGGTATTGCTTACCATAGCTGTCTGTGATATGTTTTGAGATATCTTGAAGTGCAGTTTCACTTAAGTTTACACTGTCTGTTCTCATGTAAGTGATATGCCCGGCTTCATATAACTTTTGTGCAAGCAACATCGTCTTACTAACACCATATCCTAGCTTTCTGCTGGCTTCCTGTTGAAGTGTTGAGGTTGTAAAGGGAGCAGCAGGTGTTTTTCTTGCAGGTTTTTTCTGTACATCTTTAACTGTGTATTGAGCTCCAATGCATCCTTTTAAAAATTGTTCTGCATATTGTTCATTTCCCTTTTTAGATCCCTCTGCATTGAAAGTGACCTGCTTGCCATTGATATCTTTGGCCTTAAAAATACCTTCAACTTTAAAACTTGATGTTGCAGTAAAACCATTAATGGCTCTTTCTCTTTCTACTATTATTCTAACCGCTACACTTTGAACTCTTCCTGCACTGAGGTTGTTCTTCATGCTCATTTTCCGCCATAGGATAGGAGATATTTCAAAACCTACAATCCTGTCCAGTATCCTCCTGGCTTGTTGGGCATTTACCAGGTTCATGTTGACCGTCCTGGGTTTTTCAACAGCAGATTTTATGGCTGGTTTGGTAATTTCATGAAAAACAATGCGCTTTGTAGTGACCGGATCCAATCCCAAAACCTCACACAAATGCCAGCTAATGGCTTCTCCTTCACGGTCCTCATCCGTTGCTAGCCATACTTCTTCTGATTTTTTGGCGAGTTGTTTTAACTCCTTTACTACCTTTTCTTTGTCCTCTGGAACAATATACCTGGGTTTGAAACCCTTTTTGATATCGATTCCCATTTCTGACTTTTCAAGGTCGCGGATATGGCCATAGCAACTCTTGACTTCAAAGTCTGATCCCAGAATTTTTTCTATGGTTTTTGCCTTTGCAGGCGACTCAACTATAAGTAAATTTTTTGCCATTTTTCACTTGGTCACAGGATAATTATCCTTCCTGATTGTTTTATTTTATCAATTATTTTCTCACTTTCTCTCTATCAAACAGATGCAATAATAAGCCAAAGAGAATGAATTTTCCGAATTCCTGTTGCAATAGAATCCTTTTTCAAGCATAAAAAAATGTGAAATCAGCTTTTTTGGGATGTTTTTAAACGTTCGAAACTTCCATAGCTTCTGATTCGGAGTTCAGAAAACTAACCACCTTTTCAATGACAAGTTCTTCTTTATATATCCGGCTATGACCTAGTCCACTGGTTATCATATATTCAATATGAGGCAGTTGCTTGTCCATCAAAGGTGCCACATCAGACAAAGGTGTTATTTTATCATTTTTATCATGTATCCAAAGCGTTTTATTCGCCAGGTGAGGCAGAATCCGCTTTACTGAATAAAAAGATGTAGGTTTTCCTGATTTTTCAAGAATGAGTTCATCTAGCGTATTTCTTACATTTTCCCCAAGACCAATAATTTTACTAAAAAGATTTATCGCGGTGTCGGTTTCAGTAGCAGGAGCGATCAAAACCAGGTTTGCATTTGGGTTACTGTTTTTTTCAAGGTGCAATGAAACAGCAATTCCACCGAAAGAATGTGCCAGGTAGGCATTGAATTTACCAAAATTTCTTTCGAGTGTTTCAATCATAGCAACATAGTCGGGCAATATGATCTGTTTACCATCGCTTTTACCATGGGCTTTTGCATCCATGGTGGTAATGCCCCATCCCTTATTTAAAAAAGGAGAAATGTACATTTCAAACTTATAGGCCCTGGATTCAAATCCATGTAAAATCAAAAGTTGTTTTTTGGCCTTTGTATTCCAACGGTATCCATTGATATTGTAACCATTTATATTGATATGAAAATTTTCAGCTTTTTTAAAAATTGCAGGCTTGGGTTTTTTTGATTTTCGGTAAGGGGTACTGAACATATCAAAGGCTATTTGAGCAGCCCATTTGACCGATGCAAGTGATGCTAACCTGATTTTTGTCCTAAAAAACGATAGCAAAATTTGCTGTTTTCTTGTCATACTAGGTGAATTGGAATGCAAATATACTTTAGTCCAGTAGCTTGGGGCATAGTATTTGTTATGAATGAATTAACTTTGGAAAGAATCAATCTTATGTCAATTCTCGAAAAATTCAGTCGCATTAAATTATTGGCTTTTGACCTGGATGGCGTATTGACCAATGGTAAATTACTCATCATGCCAGATGGAGAATGGGTAAGGGAAATGGACATAAAAGATGGTTTTGCGCTGCAACATGCAATAAAATCAGGACTCCATATTGCAATAATCACGGGTTCTTCTTCTGAACCCATAGGGAAAAGACTTAATAAATTAGGGATTCAAGAATATTTCCAAAATACAGGTTCAAAAGCAGCAGTTTTACAATCACTGATGCAGAAATTTAACCTGCAGAAAGATGAGGTTTTGTTTATGGGGGATGATATTCCCGATCTGGAAGCATTTGAAGTTTCAGGATGCAAAACTTGTCCAGCTGATGCTGTTACCGAGATTATGGGGATGGCTGATTATATTTCACCCAAAAAGGGTGGGGATGGTTGTGCGCGGGATGTTATTGAGAAAGTGATGAAGTGCAGGGATATCTGGACGAATTCTACAAATACCCAAAGCATTTAGGTGATAATAATACAAAAAATCGGTGCTTTCTTTAGACTGGTCAGGTATCCTAACCTGATTTTCATTGCACTGACACAATCTTTGTTTTATTTTTCAATTCTTTTACCCACTTATAAAACTGCTGAAACTGGTATGCCTTTATTGGAGTATACAGATTTTTTATTACTCTTGTTTTCATCAGTATCGATTGCTGCTGCTGGCTATATAATCAATGATTATTTTGATATGGATATAGATCATATCAACAAGCCCAAAAAAATGGTTATTGGGAAATGGATTAGTCGGCGTTGGGCCATGCTCTGGCATATGCTCCTTTCTTTAATTGGTTTATTTCTTACTGCCATAGTTGCTTTGCACGTCAACAATATGCTGTTGCTGGTATTCAATTTTGCAAGTGTAATCGTCTTGCTTTTTTATTCTACAACTTTCAAAAAGAAACTATTAATTGGAAATGTTTTGATTTCATTACTCACGGCTTGGGTGATAGGAGTATTGTTTGTCGCTGAAATTAATTTAGCAGACCTCTCATATTTAAAGAATCATAAAACAGAATTGGATAAACTGTATAAATATACACTTGTTTATGCTGGTTTCGCTTTTATTGTTTCTCTCATAAGAGAAGTTGTGAAGGATCTTGAAGATATGATAGGCGATAAAAAATTTGGGTGTACTACCATGCCAATTGAGTGGGGTATTAACGTATCAAAAATTTTTATTGCAATTTGGCTCGTTGTTTTAATGGGATTGCTTTTAGCTATCCTTGTTTATGCCTTTATTCATAATTGGTTCTGGCTTCAATTGCTTCTGATTGTTAGTTTACTTTTTTATCTTGTATATATACTGTTCAACGTAAAAAAAGCTAATGCAATCGCTGATTATTCGAAGATCAGTAAACACATCAAGCTTGTGATGTTAATTGGTATCCTATCCATTTTTTTATTCTATTAAGATGAAACAAATTATTCTTGCTTCAGGATCTCCAAGAAGAAAAATGTTGTTGGAATGGGCAGAGGTGAATTTTAAGGTAATGGTTTCTGATATTGATGAAACTTTCTCTGAAGAATTACTACCTGCTGAAGTGGCAATATCAATAGCTAAGAATAAGAATGCTGCCATAGTGGAACAACTCAAAGATGAATTGTTCAATTCGATTGTGATCTCGGCAGACACTATTGTAGTGCTGGATCAGGAAATCATAGGAAAGCCAGCAAATCGTGAAGAGGCAATTGCTATAATTCAAAAATTATCAGGAAAAACCCATCAGGTTATTACAGCAGTTAATCTAAGAGATGCTGAGAAGGATATTTGTTTTTATGACACCACTGAAGTTGTTTTTAACAAGCTGACTTCAACGCAGATTACTCATTATGTAGACCAATACAAACCCTATGATAAAGCAGGTGCTTATGCCATCCAGGAATGGATCGGTGTAGTAGGAATTCATGCTATATATGGAGATTTTTACAATGTCATGGGATTGCCTGTAAGTAAAGTGTTGAAAGTGCTCAAGGAAGATTTCTCTTTTTCAGTCGGGTAAATACAAGTTTAGTCTGTTGTTTTACACTTGTGTTCACTGTTGCTATTTCTCATTTTCGTTAAATGTTTAATGAATTCCAGTTGCAACATTATTGGTTCCACAATGCAACCATTATTGAAGGACTAACTACGATTGATGGTCAATCGCTTAGGGTTATTCATCCTGGTTTGCTCAATTTGGATCAAGGACCGGACTTTACAGATGCCAGAATAAAAATTGGTGAAGTTGTATGGGTAGGTAAAATCGAAGTTCATATTTATACATCAGACTGGGTTAAACATTTTCACCACGTAGACAGTAATTATCAAAGTATCATACTTCATGTAGTTTGGAAGAATGATTTACCTGAATTTGATATTTCTCCGGTAGTAGAATTGTCTCGTTTTTTGGGTAAAGATTTCTTGTTGAATGGACCTGATTTTCCTCAATTATCTGTTTTACATTGTTCTGGAGAAGAATTTATCCGTGTTGATGTTTCAAATTGTGTGGAGCTTTATGGCTTAGGTTTAAAAAGGTTGGGTAGACAAAGGGACTTGGTACTGCAATATTTAAGTGTGTACAAAAATGATTTTTCTGCAACATTATGGCATCTAGTTTTCAGGGCTTTTGGCAGAACAACAAATGCTGATTTTTTCGAAGCTTTGTTTGACTCAATACCAATTCATTATTTACGTTTATATGGTTTTGATCCAAGGAAAATTGAAGCTTTACTATTTGGACAAGCAGGTTTACTTCATGATAAGTTTGAGGATGACTATCCAAAACAACTCAATCAAGAGTTCTTGCTATTAAAAAGCAGACATGACTTGAAACCGGTTTTGGGAACAATAAAGTTTTTAAGAATGCGTCCAAGAAATTTTCCTACCATAAGAATTGCCCAACTATCTGCTTTTTATAACAAACATTTGGCGCTTGTAAAACTGCTATTAACTGTTGAAAACATTGAAGAGGTTTTTGGACTTTTTGAGGTTGTACACCATAGTTATTGGGATAATCATTTTCTATTCGATCGTTTATCTGTTGATCAGTTTAAAGAAATAGGGTATGGCTTAAGGCAACAAACTATTCTGAATGCTTTCATTCCTTTTTTAATGGCTTATGGTGAATACCATGGGCAGAACAATCAGATCAAAAAAGCAATGCATTGGGTCACTAAACTAAAGCCAGAACAAAATAGTATCGTTTCTGAATTTTCAAGATTAGGATTTAGTTCAAGTTCCATTATCGATACACAGTCGTTACTAGAGTTATACAATAGCAAGTGCTTGTATAATCTTTGCAGTGAGTGCACCAGAGGGAAGTTGTTGGCAATGAAGGTTACCAATTAAAATTTACAGATACTTGTATGTCGGGATGAATACTTTCTTTTACCGGACAGGTCCAGGCAATTTCTTCAAGCCTTGTTTTCTCTTCTTGGGAAAATTCAACTCCTTCGTCCCAATGAAAAGTGATATTTATACCGCCCACTCTTCTTCTTGGGACAGCAGTCATTATTTTTTCAGTTTCTGCTTTTGCTCCAACTAGTTTTGTTTCAAGGTCTTTAGCCCGAATGGCCATTGTGGTTATCATACAGGCGGCAAGTGAGGTGCCGACTAAATCAGTTGGAGAAAATCTAGCTCCTTTGCCTTGATTATCTGTAGGAGCATCTGTTTCAAAAGTTGAGCCAGATTGCAAATGGGTTGCTAAAGTTCTCAATTCTCCAGTATAGGTAACAGTAGATGTCATACTTTTTTTATATAAATTTACATAACATCGTCCTTTTATGACAAAGCAGATTTCAATTTTCATTTTTTCTTTTCTCTTCCTGATTCAAGGTTTTGGTCAAAGAACAGCCGATCAGTACGAAAGAAAAAGAGAGGAAAAGCTACAAAAGAAAAATAGAATTAATGAAATCATTAGAAATGAGGAAGAGGGAGTACCTGCATTTGCCAAACATAATATTTTTAGCTTTAAGTTACATCATGATGGTTATGGGTTCGTTTTTGAAAAAGGATGGACGAAAACCCCATATAAATCAACTATTGTTCAATTAGAATTATCCGAAAAAAGGCATCCAAAACAAGAAAAACAGGGTAGTACAAGCGTTTCAAATTCTGGTTTTGTTGTTTTTGGAAGACCCTTTGTGTATGGAAAACAAAATATCTTTTATCAGGCAAAAGCTGGAATTGGAAAACAATTGATGATTGGGGGTAAAACCAATAAAAATGGAGTTGCTGCTTATTTTGTTTTTCTGGGTGGTTTTTCAGCTGGTTTGGAGAGACCCTATTACCTTGAGTTCAATGCAACACCAGTAAATATTAAAATCAAATATACTGAAGCAAATAAGGCTCAATTCTTGAATCCCGATGCAATTATTGGAGGTACTGGTTTACAAAAGGGTTGGAATGAAATAAAGTTTAATCCTGGCGCTTATGCAAAGGCAGGATTGCGATTCGACTGGGCCAGGTTCAATCAGGTCATTTCTGCAATAGAATTTGGATTTGGGGTTGATTATTACAGCAAAGAAGTTGTTCAAATGGTGGATAACCCTGGTAAATCTTTCTTTCCCACAGGTTACGTGGGACTGGTTTTTGGTAACCGCAAGTAATGTAACTTTGCCATCAATTGTTGAATTATGAGTTGTGGCACAAATACAGTCGTCAATGATTTAGAACCTCGTCAGAAAAAGCCCGATTGGTTGAGGGTTCGCCTACCGGTCGGTGAGGGTTACAAACATGTTCGTTCACTCGTAGATACCCATAAATTACATACCATTTGTGAAAGTGGTAATTGTCCGAACATGGGCGAATGCTGGGGTGCGGGAACAGCAACTTTTATGATTCTGGGTAATGTTTGTACCAGAAGCTGTGGTTTCTGTGCTGTTGCAACAGGCAGGCCAGATGCAGTTGATTGGGATGAACCACAGCGTGTTGCAGAAGCAATTCATTTAATGAAAGTGAAACATGCTGTGATTACATCAGTGGATCGTGATGAACTGCCTGATGGGGGTAGTACAATCTGGTACAATACAATACATGCAGTTAAGGCATTAAATCCAGAAACAACATTAGAGACTTTAATACCTGATTTTAAAGGTATAGATGATCAGATACAGCGTATCATTGACGCAGCACCTGAAGTAGTATCGCATAATATTGAAACAGTAGAGCAGCTTACCAGAAAAGTTAGGATACAGGCAAAATACTGGAGAAGTATGGAAGTATTGAGGAAGTTGAAACAAGGGGGTATGCGTACGAAATCTGGTATCATGCTCGGACTTGGTGAGAGCAAGGAGGAAGTAATTCAAACCATGAAGGATCTGGCTGATAATGGCATCGATGTTGTTACAATTGGTCAATACCTTCAGCCAACAAAAAAACATTTGCCTGTTCAACGGTTTGTACATCCTGATGAATTTATGGAGTACAAAGAGGTTGGATATGGCTTGGGTATTGATTATGTAGAATCAGGACCATTGGTAAGGTCATCTTACCACAGTGAAAAGCATGTTATTCCTGGATATGGTAAGGCCCAATGGGAAGCTGAAAAAGCAATGAGGTTGTCCTAAATTATTTTTTCTCCCATACCAAGGCGCTCGCTCCCAAAATTGCAGCATCAGATTCTTTGAGGTGACTTACCAGGATTTTCACTTTGTTCTGAAATACCTGAATAAGATTCTCTTCCATATGCTTTCTTGTTGGTTTTAAGATCAGATCTCCAGCTTTGGTTAATCCGCCAAAAAGAATAATGGCTTCTGGACTGCTGAACATAACAGCATTGGCGAGCGCTAAGCCAAGTATTTTACCAGTATATTCAAATATTCCTAAAGCCAACTTGTCGCCTTTTATTGCAGCATCATAAACAGCTTTTGAATCGAGTTCATCTTTATTTACGCTTCTCAATAAACTGTCTTCATTGCTATTTTCCAATAATTCCAATGATGTAAGTCGCACACCAGTTGCAGATGCATAGCTTTCAAGAGAACCTTTTTTACCAGTTCCTTCATGTAATCTGCCATCTGGAATGACTATGGTATGTCCTAGTTCACCTGCAAACCCATCATGACCATAGATCAACTGTCCATTAGCAACAATACCACTGCCAACACCAGTGCCCAAGGTTATCATGATAAAATCTTTCATTCCTTTTGCTGCACCATACATCATTTCACCAATGGCTGCAGCATTTGCATCATTTGTCAAGGTCACCGGCAATTTAAACCTGTCACTCATCATCTGCGCCAGTGGAATGATACCTTTCCATGGAAGGTTAGGGGCATATTCAATTGTACCGCTGTAAAAATTTCCATTAGGGGCACCAACGCCAATTCCCAACATCCGATCCAATCCACCTGCAGTGTCGATTAGCACCTGTAAGTGTGAGTGCAGTTCTTCAATGAACGCGTCAATTTCTTTGTGTTTTCTTGTTGACATTTCACCTGAGAACAATACATTCCCATCTCTGTCAACTATTCCATATTTAGTACCTGTTCCACCGATATCAATACCAATGGCTAACTTTTCTTGTCCACTCATTCTTTTATTTTTTAGTGAGATGCAGCTACCTGTGCATCTACATCAAGTCCTTGTTTTTTCAATACCAACCTGGTTTGAATAGCATGCCATGCAAGATAAGCAAAGCATAACAATGGAACCAGGTATGACAATTGAGTAAAAGTGTAAACATTTGGATCATTGCTGGATTCCATATCAATTACAGCACCTTGCATAGGCGGAATAATGGCTCCTCCAAGGATCATCATGATTAAAAAAGCTGATCCCTGACTTTGGTATTTGCCGATTCCATTAACACCTAATGCGAAAATGCATGGCCACATCACTGAACAACAAATGCCACAACTGATGATTGCAAAATTGGCAATCATTCCTGTATTGGTTAATGCAACAGCCATCGCCACGCAACCTAGTATGGAAACAGTCAGCAATAACTTAACAGGTTTCTCCTCTGCATATAAAAAGGCAATTACTGCTATTGCAATACAGAAAGGATAGGGAAGGAATTCACTTACATCATTTCCTTTGATGAGGTTTACCAAAAGAATAACTCCGAAAGCAACATAAGGGACTACTATCACCATGATGCGTTTTATTTTCTTACTAAAATTGAAAACGCTTACTGCACCCGTCCAGCGACCAATCATCATAGAACCCCAATACAATGAAATGAGGTGTGAGATGCGAGACTCATCATAACCTCCAAAAGCATTTTTCTTTAATAAAGCACCAAAATTGTTGTCAATTGTTACTTCTACACCAACATATATGAAAATGGCTATCATACCTAAAACCAGTTGAGGATAGGCCATAGCTCCCCATCCCTCAGGGTTTTTCTTTGCCATGCCCATAGCCATAAATAGCAGCAACAAAATGATAGCAAGCGATGCAAAGATGATGATGCTCTTGCTTAAGCCAGTTACGTCTTTCATGTAATCAGAAAATAGAACTGGCAAAAATGCAATCCCAATCAGCAACAAAAGATTTGTTGCTTTCGGACTCTTTTCCAACTTTTCATCTGAAGTCGTTTTGGGTAATTTAGCATAGGCAAAAATGAATGATGCTAAAATGAAGAGTCCTGCTAAAAAGAAATAAAGTGTTTGGATATTTTCAATTGAGGCTTCTTTCTGGCTGGTTATGCTCCCAAAAAGTAAAAAACTTACTACAAGCGGACCTAGTAAAGTACCAAATGAGTTGACACTGCCTCCCATGTTCAAACGATGGGTACCTGTTTCTTCACTTCCCAATGCAACAGCAAAAGGTTGTGCAGAAGTCTGTTGCAATGAAAATCCAAGGGCGATAATAAAGAATGCAACAAGTACCAAACCGAAGCTTGCATTCTCTGATCCACTAATCACAGCAAGCGCAATTGCTCCAACAACTGAAATCAAAAGACCATATACAATTCCCTTTTTATAGCCAATCTTGTTGAGCAAATCCGTACCACTTACTACAGAAAACAAATACAAGAGTAATGATCCATAGAAATAGGCACCGTAAAAAGCTGAACCAATCAATTGTGATTGTATCTGATCGAGTTCAAAGAATTTCTTACAAAAAGGAATAAATATACTGTTTGAAGCAGCCACAAAGCCCCAGAAAAAGAATACCGTTATAAGTACGCCAAATTGGGACCAGTTTGTTTGTTGTTTCATATGCAAGTTTGTTTTAAGAACCTCAAAATAATTATATTTATTTATCTGTAAAACTTTTTTATTAAGCAACCGGCTTCAGGTAAATGCTTAATTTCAAACAAACATCGGTTTGATATGGATATCTTACATGTAAGTGCAGAATGTTATCCTGTGGCAAAAGCCGGAGGATTGGGTGATGTAGTGGGATCATTGCCTCGCTTTCAAACGGAGAAAGGGAAACCAACTGCAGTGGTTATGCCTATGTACAGAACTCCTTATCTCTATTCTCATGATTGGGAAGTGGTACATAAATCCAATGCAAATCTCGGACATTGGAATTTTGATTATACTGTAATCAAAGAAAAAACTGGGGCACAGGGATTTCCATTGTATTTACTTGACATCAATGGACTCCTTGATCGCGAGAAAGTTTATGGATATAGTGATGATACAGAAAGGTTCTGTGCTTTTCAAATTGCAGTGGTTGATTGGCTTAATACTTGGGCGGACTTACCAGAAATAGTACATGTACATGATCATCATGCAGGGCTGATTCCTTTTATGATGCAACATTGCTATGCTTACAGAAGACTTCAGTATGTGAAAACCATTCTAACCATACACAATGCACAGTATCAAGGTGCCTTTGGTTGGGATAAGACACATTATCTGCCGCATTGGGACAGCTGGAAAAGAGGGCTCTTAGAATGGAATGGTCAAATCAATCCACTTGCTTCTGCTATTAAATGTTGCTGGAAAGTAACAACAGTTAGCAATACCTATATGCTGGAACTTAAGAGCATGAGTAATGGTTTAGAGCCGTTGTTTGAATATGAAAAAGGGAAATGCTCCGGTATTCTAAATGGGATAGATTATGAAGTTTGGAATCCAGAACATGATCATTACATCGAAAATCATTTTGGGAATTCAAATCAGGAAACTGGGAAATTGAACAACAAAAAATTGCTTTGCGAACGATTTGGTCTGTCAATCGAAAAACCTCTTTTTATTTTTATTGGAAGGTTAGTGGGGGAAAAAGGTGCAGACCTTTTACCAGAGGTAATCAAGGATAGCTTTACCCATATAGGAAGAAAAATGAATTTTTTGATTCTGGGTAGTGGTGAATCTGAAACTGAATCTCAATTGTCGGGCTTACAAATGCTTTCAGAAGGTGATTACGCAACATTTATAGGTTATAATGAATCGCTAAGCCATTTGATGTATGCGGGGGCGGACTTCCTCCTAATGCCTTCACGTGTTGAACCTTGTGGACTAAATCAACTCTATGCTATGCGTTATGGCACCATCCCTCTGGTGAGAAGAACTGGAGGCTTGCTGGATACTGTTGTAGATATGGGAGACCCTGGAGGTTATGGTATCGCTTTTAATCACACAGCCGTTGGGGATATTACCCATGCCATCTTCAGGGCAACTGAGGTATATAAAGAAAAAACGACTTTTAATAGTATAAGGAAAAAGATCATGTCCCTGGATTTCAGTTGGGGCAAGAGTGCGGATGATTATCTTTCCCTTTACAAAAGTTTTGATTAATTTACTGCTAATCTCAGCATATGAATAAGAATGTAATTGCAATCATTTTAGGCGGTGGAGCTGGAACAAGACTTTCACCATTGACTTCCACAAGGAGTAAACCTGCCGTACCTATTGCTGGAAAATATAGATTGGTCGATATTCCAATTTCAAACTGCTTGAATTCAAATATTGGTAGGATTTATGTTTTAACACAATTCAATTCAGCATCATTGAACAAACACATAAAGAATACCTATCACTTTAGTGCATTTAGTTCTGCATTTGTTGACATTATTGCTGCTGAACAAACACCTGATAATCCGGCTTGGTTCCAGGGTACAGCAGATGCTGTTAGACAATCACTACGTCATATCTCACAACAAGATTTCACGCATGTATTGATTTTGTCTGGAGATCAGTTGTACCAAATGGATTTCCAGGAAATGATAGATAATCATATCAATGGAAAAGCAGATATTTCGATTGCTACTATTCCAGTCAATGCCAAAGAAGCCACTGAATTCGGCATCATGAAAAAGGGGGATTCAAATGTTATTGAATCTTTTGTTGAAAAACCGAAGAAAGATGTACTTGACCAATGGGTAAGTGATACTGGTGAAACCATGCATAAACAAAAGCGTAATTATTTAGCCAGCATGGGTATCTACATTTTTTCAAGAAGAGTATTGTATGATTTGTTGCAGGAAGAAGTGAAGGATGCTACTGATTTTGGTAAAGAAATTATTCCTTACTCCATTAGCAAATACAATGTTTTAAGTTATCAATATGAAGGGTACTGGACAGACATTGGAAATATTCATTCATTCTTTGAAGCCAATCTGGCACTTACACAGGATATACCCGAATTCAATTTATTCGATAACGCAAAAGCAATTTATACAAGAGCAAGGATGCTGCCGCCGGCAAAAATCAGTGGCACTACGCTTGAAAAAACATTGGTTGCTGAAGGATGTATCATCCATGCCTCTCGTGTAGAGAATTCTGTGATTGGTATACGCACAAGAATTGGGTATGGAACAACGGTTGTGAGTTGCTATATCATGGGGACAGATTTCTATGAAACCCTTGAGGAAATGAATACATCAACCAGTAATGGCTTGCCAAAGCTAGGTATAGGGGAAAGATGCTATATTAAAAATGCCATTATAGACAAGAACTGTCGTATTGGTAATGATGTACGCATCAATGGAGGAAAACATCTTGAGAATGCTGATCATACTTTATACACCATAAAAGAAGGTATTGTTGTTGTGAAAAAAGGTGCTGTAATCCCAGATGGATTTGTGATTTAAACCTTCCTTCAAAAAATACAAGTCAAAGCATTCTATTTGAAAGATTGTGTATATATTACACTTTACCAAATAGTTATTCATGTCAAATGCAAACGCTACTTCAAGTACTTTAAAACCTAAACCTATTTTAAGTATTGCTCAGATTTTTCTGATGAGTTTTGGATTTCTGGGAATACAATTTGGGTTTGCATTACAAAATGGAAATACAAGTCGTATTCTAAGATCATTTGGTGCTGATGTTGAACATCTTCCATTGTTTTGGATTGTTGCGCCTTTGGTGGGCATGATTGTACAACCCATCATTGGTCACTATAGTGATAAAACCTGGAATAGAGTAGGAAGAAGAAAACCCTATTTTTTAATCGGTGCTCTTTTATCAAGTATAGCTTTGATTTTTTTACCTAACTCTGGACATTTTACGTTCTTGCTCCCAGCTTTATGGATTGGTGCAGGTATTGTAATGATAATGGATGCTTCCTTCAATGTTGCGATGGAACCATTCAGAGCACTGGTTGCAGATAATTTGTCTGTTTCACAAAGCACTATTGGATTTAGTGTACAAACATTTTTAATTGGACTAGGCGCAGTGATTGGATCAGCTTTACCTGAATTACTTGCTGAAAACGGTTTCAGTATGGAAGCTGGGCCTGATGGTATTGCTGATAACATCAGATACTCTTTTTATATTGGTGCGGCAGTTTTTATGTGTGCCATCCTCGTAACCTTGTTTTTCTCAAAAGAGTATCCTCCTAAGGAGTATCAGGAATACCATGGAAAGCCTGAAAAATCTTCTGGTAGTTTGCTTGATATATTTACTGATTTCAAGAACATGCCCAAAACCATGAAACAATTGGGATTGGTTCAGTTTTTTAGTTGGTTTGCATTGTTCAGCATGTGGGTATTTACCACAGATGCTGTTGCAACACATATATATGGCTTAACAGGAGATTATACCAATTCTGTTGAATACAATGAAGCTGGCAATAAAGTAAGTTCAGCATTTGGTGTATATAGTCTGGTTTCCATGTTTTATGCACTTTGTCTTCCGTTTATTGCAAAGTGGATTGGTAAAAAGATGACGCACTCAGTTTCTTTGCTAGCCGGAGGAATTGGACTGATTTCAATTTATTTCATCAAAGATCCTGAGATGCTCAATTACGCTATGATAGGTGTAGGACTAGCATGGGCTTCTATTTTAGCTATGCCATATGTTTTATTATCTGGATCAATACCTGCTGGAAAGTTGGGTATTTACATGGGTATTTTTAATTTTTTTATCACGCTGCCTCAAATCATTAATGGCTTTGTAGGTGGATCTATTGTAAAATATCTTTATGGTGGTCAGCCTATTTATGCATTGTTGATGGCTGGTGTGTTTTTTGTACTTGCAGCTATCAGTGTTGTAAAAGTTTACGATCCTTCGGTGAATAAATAAATAATTGAATTTCTATTATATGAAAAAGTTTCTTTTCGTTTTAATTCTGATAACTGGGATTTCAACCAATTTTTTAACTGCTCAAATAAAAGCATATCCATCACATTGGTGGACAGGAATGAAACACAACAGTTTGCAAGTCATGTTGCATTCAACAGTTGATTTATCGAAATCTGTAAAAGTTAAATATCCTGGGGTCGTTGTTACCAAAGTCCATCAACCTGAAAACAAGCATTACTTATTTGTAGACTTGTTGTTGTTGCCTACAGTAAAAGCTGGAAAATTTGATTTTGTATTAGATGATGGAACAACCTTTACATATGAATTAAAATCAAGAAATAAAGTTGAAAAAAATATTGCGCAACAAGGGGTGAGGTCAAATGATCTTATTTATTTGATTATGCCTGATCGCTTTGTAAATGGCGACCTCTCAAATGATCAGTTTGATGATTTAAAGGATAAAGTTGCGGATCGAAACGACCCTTATAGTCGCCACGGAGGTGATCTAAAGGGCGTGACAGAAAAGCTGGATTATTTAAAAGACTTAGGTGTTACTTCTATTTGGATGACACCTGTATTAGAAAACAATATGCCTAAAATGCAAGAAGGCAATTGGTGGATGAGTGGTTATCATGGTTATTGGATCACAGATCATTATCAGGTAGACAAAAGATTGGGAGGTAATCAGGCTTATAAAAATTTAGTAGATGAGGCACATAGCAAAGGCTTGAAAATTATACAGGATGCTGTTTATAACCATGTTGGTTCTCACCATCATACTGTGCTTGACCTTCCAATGAAAGACTGGCTCAACCAGTGGCCAACATATACAGGTGCTAATCACCGTGAAGAACTCTTTATGGATCCCTATGCTTCAAGTGAAGAAAAGAAAATTATGATAGGTGGATGGTTTGTTCCTCATCTTCCTGATCTTAACCTTGCTAATCCATATTGTGCAAAATTTGTCATACAAAATAATATTTGGTCTACTGAAGAATTTGGAATTGATGGATGGAGGGTTGATACCTATAAATACTGTGATGAGAAATTTCTTAATGATATCAACCATGCATTGTTGAGAGAATATCCTAACCTCACTGTTTTTGGTGAAGCATGGACCAATACAGTTCCTTCAAGTGCCTACTTTACTGAAAACAATTTAGATGCTCCATTTAAGCATAAAATAAAAGGGGTGACAGACTTCCCATTGAACTCGGCCATGTATAATGCGCTTAATGATAATTTTGGCTGGACCGATGGAGTTACCAAATTGTACATGACCCTTTCTCAGGATTTTCTATATAAGGATCCGTACACCAATTGTATATTTCTGGATAACCATGATATGAACAGGTTCTTTTCAATGGTTGGAGAGGACTTGTCAAAATATAAAATGGGATTAGGCTTACTGATGACCTTAAGAGGTATTCCTCAAATTTATTATGGTACAGAAGTGTTAATGAAAAACTACAAAGACCCTAATGATGCTGCTGTGCGCAAAGACTTCCCTGGTGGATGGAAGTCGGATAGTGTAAACAAGTTCAATGTAACTGGGTTAAACTCAAAAGAGAACGAAGCTTTCAGTTATTTCAAAAAATTAGCCAACTATCGAAAAACGAGTGCCGTCCTTGCAAAAGGATCTCTCAAGCAATTTATTCCTCAGAATGGAGTGTATGTGTATTTTAGAAAACTTGGAGACCAAACAATCATGTGTGTGGCCAATACGAATAAGGTGAAAAGCACAATAAAGACAGATCGATTTAAAGAAGCCATTGGTGATTACAATACCATGCTTGAAGTGATGACTGAAAAGGGTGAAAGAATTCCTGTTGATTTGGAAATTCCTGCACAGGGATTCTTGATGTTTGAACTTAAAAAATAAATGCTAAAAACCAGTCCACATAAAAACAAGAATTCTGATCAACCTTACGAGGAAACTCATTTCATTGATGCCAGTAAAAAAGTTTGGAACTATTCACTTTTTACCGAAGAAGTAATCAATAATTTTCAACAAGGTACACTGTATAATGCCTACCATTTTTTTGGTAACAAACAAATGTCAGTATTAGGGACAGAAGGAACATATTTCGCTGTATGGGCACCAAACGCGACAGAAGTTAGCGTTGTTGGAAATTTTAATGATTGGAAGGAAAGTGAACACATGCTTTTCGTGCGTTTGGATAACAGTGGTGTTTGGGAAGGTTTTATTCCTTCATGTAAACGTGGTGAAATATATAAATATGCCATTCGTGGTTTTGAGGGAAAGTTGATACAAAAAGGTGATCCCTATGCCAATTACTGGGAAAAGAAACCACTTACTGCATCTATAACATGGAACTTTGAGTATAAATGGAAAGATGCAAAATGGATAGAAAACAGAGAGGAACACAATTCTTTGTCATCTCCTTATTCTATATATGAAGTGCATTTGGCAAGCTGGATGAGACCAGATCCTTTTGATGAGGAATCTTATTTTTCATATTGGCAAATTGCAGAAAGACTTGTGCCTTATGTAAAAGAAATGGGTTTTACACATGTGGAAATCATGCCTGTAATGGAGTATCCATTTGACGGAAGCTGGGGCTATCAGGGAACAGGATATTTTGCACCCACTTCAAGATTTGGCCATCCTGAAGAATTTATGGCTCTTGTAGATGAATTTCACAAAGCTGGTATTGGTGTTATTCTTGATTGGGTGCCATCACATTTCCCTTATGATAGTCATGGGTTATTCATGTTCGATGGAACCCACACCTATGAATATGCAGACATGAGGAAGGGCTATCATCCTGATTGGAACAGCTATATTTTCAATTATAAACGTGGTGAAGTCAAATCGTTTCTCATAAGTAACGCTCGCTTTTGGTTTGATTGTTTTCATGTTGATGGACTAAGAGTTGATGCAGTATCGTCCATGCTTAAACTTGATTATTCCAGAAACGAAGGAGAATGGGAGCGCAATGAATTTGGTGGTAATGGGAACCTAGAGGCTATCGCTTTTTTAAAAGATATGAACCATATGGTGTATAGAGATTTTGAGGGCGTACAAACCATAGCAGAAGAAGCAACAAACTGGCCTGGCGTTTCACGACCAACATATGCGGATGGGTTAGGCTTTGGTATGAAATGGATGATGGGATGGATGCATGATACTTTGCGCTATTTTAAACAAAATCCTATTTTCCGACAATTTCAGCAGAATCAGCTATCCTTTAGCATGATGTATTTTTATGATGAAAATTTTGCTCTTCCTTTAAGCCACGATGAAGTTGTACATGGTAAGTCACCCATGATTTATAAAATGCCAGGTGACGAATGGCAAAAATTTGCGAACCTCCGTCTTTTATATACCTATATGTTTACACACCCAGGGGCAAAATTATTGTTCATGGGTAATGAATTTGCACAAACAGAAGAATGGAATTATAAGACAGCTTTGAGATGGGATCTTTTACAATATGATTGCCATAAAGGAATGAAAGCTTGTGTGAGTGGTTTGGCAAATCTTTTAAAAGATGAACCGGCTATGTATGAAAGGCAATTTGAAACTGATGGTTTTGAATGGCTCGATCTCAATCATCGTCAGGAATCTGTAATTTCTTTTAAACGCAAGTCAACCAAAACCAATCAGGAGTTAATTGTCATTTTGAACATGACGCCTGTTGAAAGGATAAACTGGAACATTGAAGCTGCTATCGATCAAGAATGGCTTGAGATTTTCAACAGTGATGATATAGCATATTGGGGCACAGGTAACTATATGAATGATTCTGTTCTGGTTACTGAAATCAATAAAATAGAAAAATCTTATCGAATCAGTTTGAATTTACCGCCTCTTGGTGGGGTAGTTTTAAAGCGGTTGAAATAACATTACATTTTCTCTGGTACCTGAATGCCTAGCAAAGACATCCCAGATGAGATGATTGTTGCTACCCAAGCTGCAATTTTTAAACGCAGTTGCTTTTTTTCCTCAGACTCAGCATTCATTATACTCAAAGCTGCATAAAAAGAGTTAAAAGATTGCGCCAATTGAAACAAATAAATTGCAATTGTTGAAGGATCTAATGATTCAGCTGCTTGCTTGAGTATTTGTTCATACTGCTCTGCCAGAAGTAAAAGTTCTTTTTCAGCAGGAAGTAACTCTTGTGTATAATTGTTTTGGTTTGAATCAGTTTCAGATTTTCTTAATACTGATTTTATTCTTGCGTGCGTATACTGTATAAAGGGGCCTGTAAATCCGTGAAAATCGATTGATTCCTCCGGATTAAAAATCATTTTTTTCTTTGGATCGACTCTTAAAAGGAAAAATTTCAGTGCACCAATTCCTATTGTATCATAAAGTGACTTTAATTCTTCTTCATTAAAGTCCTTTACTTTTCCGAGGCTTTGTGTATGTGATGATGCGATAGCAATCATTTCATCAACAAGATCATCTGCATCTACTACCGTGCCTTCTCTGCTTTTCATTTTCCCTGTTGGAAGTTCTACCATGCCGTATGATAAATGATGGATTCCATTAGCATAGGGGAGCCCTAGCTTTTGACAAATCAGTTGTAACACTTTTAAGTGGTAGTTTTGTTCGTCTCCTACAACGTATATACTCTGATCCATCCCATATTCTTCATACTTTCTTTGGGCAAGGCCAATGTCTTGAGTGATGTATACTGAAGTGCCATCTTTTCTCAAGACCAGCTTTTCGTCCAGGCCTTCATTTGTAAGGTCTATCCAAACACTGCCATCCTCTTTTTTGTAGAAGATGTTTTTTTCTAAACCTAGTTCAACAGTATCCTTCCCAAGTAAATAGGTGTCACTTTCGTAATATGTCTTTGCAAAATCTGAGCCGATTCTTTTGTAGGTAACATCAAATCCTTCATAAACCCATCCATTCATTTCTCTCCACAATTTCATTACAGAAGCTTCTCCTTTCTCCCAGTCAAGCAACATTTGCTGTGTTTCCTTCATGATTGAAGCCTCTTTCTCTGCCTGCGCCTTATCCATACCAGAAGCTACCAATTCTTCAACTTCTTTTTTATAAACATCATTGAATTTGACATAATACTCGCCAACAAAGTGATCGCCCTTTGTTTTTGTTGAAGCTGGTGTTGCGCCATTCGCATAACGTTGCCAAGCAATCATGCTTTTGCAAATATGGATGCCTCTGTCATTTACAATGCAACTTTTAATTACATCATAACCATTGGCTTTCAGTATTTCTGAAATACTCCATCCCAAAAAATTATTTCTGAGGTGCCCCAGGTGCAGCGGTTTATTGGTATTGGGGGATGAATATTCCACCATTACTTTTTTCCCATTCATTGAGGCTTTTCCATAGCAACTGTCTTGATGGTGTTTATTTAGTAATCCAAGTAAAACAGAGGAATTGATTTCCAGGTTTAAAAAACCCTTGATGATGTTGAAGCTGGTAAACAAATCTGGGTATGTTTCAATCAGTTTTTCTCCCAATTGGTTTCCCAAAACATCTGGACTCAACTTTAAGGGTTTGACCAATGAAAAGAGTACGATTGTATAATCACCTTTGAACTCAGGTTTAGTAGTATTTACCTGAAAATCTTTTTCGGTAAATGTTATTTGGTACAATGCGTTCAACGCCTCAATTGCCTTTTCCTTTATTAAATTATTTAGCATGTCTGAATAAGATTGTCGCAAATGTACGATTCCCCCTAATTTTATATCATGTATACAGAGATTAAACTTACCATAACCAGCTTGTTTTTTATGTTTTTTATTCAAAATGGACATGCACAATCGGCTTCAATTGATTTACAGGGACATAGAGGGTGCCGCGGATTGATGCCTGAAAACACAGTCGCTGCCATGCTTGAAGCCCTAAAATGGGGTGTAACAACTTTAGAACTGGATGTAGTAATTACAAAAGACAAGCAAGTTCTGCTCTCTCATGAACCTTATATGAATCTCGAAATTGCTACTCCTCCAGGAGGTGATATTACAAATCGAACTTCGTCAAAGCAATTTAATATTTACCAAATGGAATACAGTGAAGTGGTTAAATGGGATGTGGGTATGAAGTTTAATCCGCGGTTTCCGGAGCAACAGAAATTAGAGGTTCATAAACCATTATTGAAAGATGTAATTGTTGCTGTTGAACAATATATCAAGACTAATCAATTAAAGCCCGTTGCTTATAATATCGAGACGAAGATGAGTCCAGATACAGACAATCTTTATCATCCTGATCCAAAAGAGTTTGTAAGCTTACTATCGAGGGTTATAATTGAAGGGGGAATCGCAAGTAGAACTATAATTCAATCTTTTGATCCTAGATCATTAATTGAATTGCACGCAAAAAAAGTGCCATTTCAATTGTCTTTTTTAATTGAGGAAACTGATAAAAAAACAGCCACTGAAGTTATTGACCTATTGGGATTTAAACCAGACTATATCAGTCCTGCTTTTTCTATGGTGGATGAATCATTTGTAAAAGATTTTCATCAACATCAAATGAAGGTTGTTGTTTGGACTGTCAACCAGGAAGCTGATATCAAGAAAATGGCACTTTTTGGTGTTGATGGAATTATATCAGATTATCCCAATCGATTTAAAGTTTTGAACCAGTAGGAACAGGGTTCATGTTCATTCGCTTCAAATTGGTATTTTTGTTCATATTCCAAAGGCAATGAAGACAATTGAAGTAGCAGATAAATGGTCTATTGATCAATTTTTAAAACTTCCTTATACTATCTATAAGGATGATCCTAATTGGGTTTGTCCACTTTTCAATGATATAGAATCTATTTTTGATCCAAAAAGAAATAATTTTTTCAGTTTTGGAAAATGTACAAGATGGATCTTGGTAGATGATCAAGGCAAAACAATTGGCCGTATTGCAGCATTCATCAACAACAAAAAAGCATACAATGAGTCAGTCCCAACCGGTGGCTGTGGCTTTTATGAGTGTATTGATGATGTGAAAGCTTCTGTTGTTTTATTTGATCAGGCAAAACAATGGTTAGCGTCTGAGGGTATGCAAGCCATGAACGGGCCAATTAACTTTGGTGAAAATGATATGTGGTGGGGCTTGCTGGTGGATGGTTTTAGCAGACCATTCTATGGTATGAATTACAATCCTCCCTACTACAAATCACATTTTGAGAACTATGGATTTATAGTGAAGTACGAGCAAATATCCAACCGCGTAAATGTTAGGGTAGGGTTGCCGGAAAAAGTGATAAAAATCGCAAATTGGGTTATAGGTAAACGTGGTTTTACTTTCAAACCATTTTCATATCAAGCGCTGGATCAATTTGCAAACGACTTTAAAGAGATATACAATGACGCCTGGAAGGACTTTGAAAACTTTACAGAAGTTACTGACCTTACCATACAAGAAACCTTGCGCAAGATTAAGCCCATCATGGATCCTAACTTAATTTGGTTTGCCTATTCTGCTAAAGGAGAGCCATTGGCATTTGTATTGATTTTACCGGACGCCAATGAATTGTTCAAAAACTTGAATGGGAAGTTAGATTTAATTGGAAAGCTAAAATTTTTGTGGAACAAGGTGACAGTTAAGCATACCCGCATGCGTGCTGTCATCATGGGGACAAAAGAAAAATACCGTAACCAAGGTTTAGAGTCTTGTTTGTTCATGAAACTGCAAGAATATACACGCCCCTTGGTTCATTACGAAGAACTGGAATTATCTTGGGTTGGAGATTTTAATGACAAGATGCTCGCGTTGCATGAAGCTATTGGAGGTGTTTTTGCAAAAAAACATACAACATACATTTGCAAATTCAAATCAATAACTTCTCAATAGTTTTAATTGGTAAAAACAATTCATAACATACTCGATTTTTTCTATCCTTTATTCAAAAGGTTTTTTGATAAAACCACTTATTATTATGCTGCTTGTGGTGGAGTGAATACCCTATTTGATTTGTTCTTGTTTTTTATAAGTTACAATTTCATTCTTAAGAAACAACTTGTAGAGTTGCCATTCATTGCTGTAAGTCCGCATATTGCAGCTTTTATCATTGCTTTTTTCTTTAGTTTTCCGACTGGCTTTTTATTGATGAGGTATGTTGTTTTTCGATCATCTTATTTAAGAGGAAGTGTGCAGCTATTTAGATATTTTCTTTCAGTTTGCATAAGCCTTTTGTTGAATTATATTTTTTTGAAAATTTTTGTTGAACAACTTCATTTTTATCCAACTGTGTCCAAATTAATGATTACGTTTATAGTAGTAGGCTTCAGCTATTTGACACAGAAATATTTTTCATTCAAGACTGATAAAAATCCAGATGATGTACAACTCCAGTAATGAATACGATGTGTTGATTATTGGTGCAGGGCCAATTGGCTTGGCATGTGGTATTTCCTGTTCTAAAGCTGGTTTAACTTATTTAATTGTTGATAAGGGCCCCTTGGTCAATTCTTTGTATAACTATCCTTTGAACATGACCTTCTTTTCAACATCAGATCGTTTGGAAATCGGCAATGTTCCTTTTATCTCTCATTCACCAAAGCCTACCAGAGCTGAGGCATTGGAATATTACCGAAGAGTTTCATTGCACTGGAAACTCAATCTTGCACTTTATGAGACGGTCGACTTTGTTCAAACAGAAAATGTTTCTTTTGTTGTAACCAGTTCAAAAAAACAATATAAAGCAAAACATATTGTGATTGCGACAGGCTTTTACGATATTCCTAATTTGATGGATGTACCAGGCGAGGATCTTGCTAAAGTGCATCATTACTATAGAGAACCACACATATATTTTGGACAGAAAATAGTAGTTGTGGGTGCAGCCAATTCCGCCGTAGATGTTGCAATGGAAACTTGGAGAAAAGGAGCTGATGTTACCATGGTGATCAGAGATGAACAGATTCGGGAATCAGTAAAGTATTGGATCAGACCAGATGTTGAGAACAGAATTGCCGAGGGGTCGATCAAGGCTTATTTTAATTCAACCTTAACTGAAATAAGGGAGAACCAAGTAGATATCCAAACTGAAAACGGCATAATTACCATAGAGAATGATTTTGTGCTCGCCATGACAGGATATTTGCCTGATTTTGACTTTTTAAGCAGTTTAGGAGTGATCCTTGGCACGGATGAGTATAAAACGCCAGTACATGATCCTGAGACAATGCAAACAAACGTGAAAGGAGTGTATTTGGCAGGTGTTATTTGCGGGGGGCTCAAGACCAATAAGTGGTTTATTGAAAACTCCAGAGTTCATGCTGATTTAATTGTTCAGCATATATTATCGAATACAGTCTCCTGACTTTTTTTTAAAAAATCATGTCATTTTGAGCATAAATAAGGTATTTAAATACCTGTTTGTCATGTAATTGGACAATAAACTGACAAGATTGCCTGATTTTGCCCTCGGCATACGACTTGCTCATGCTAGTTATCTAAATTGAAAATTATGGCAAAAATCATTGGAATTGACCTGGGAACAACCAACAGTTGTGTGTCTGTAATGGAAGGTAATGAACCTGTTGTAATAGCTAACGATGAGGGTAGAAGAACAACCCCAAGTGTTGTAGCATTTCTTAAAAATGGTGAGCGTAAGGTTGGAGATCCTGCAAAGCGTCAGGCCATTACCAATCCTATCAATACCATAACAAGTGTTAAGCGCTTCATGGGTCGTCGTTTTGATGAAGTAACAGAAGAAATTAAACATTGGAGTTACAATGTTGCAAAAGGCGACAACAATACGGTGAGAATCGATATTGATGGTCGTTTGTATACACCACAAGAAATCAGTGCAATGGTGCTTCAGAAAATGAAGAAAATTGCTGAAGATTATCTTGGTCACGAAGTGCACGAAGCAGTTGTAACTGTTCCTGCTTATTTCAACGATGCTCAGCGTCAAGCAACCAAAGAAGCAGGGGAAATTGCGGGTTTGAATGTAAGACGTATCATCAACGAACCGACTGCCGCAGCATTAGCTTATGGTCTTGATAAAAAGAACCAAGATAGCAAAATCGCAGTATTCGATTTGGGGGGTGGTACTTTTGATGTATCTGTTCTAGAATTGGGAGATGGAGTGTTTGAAGTGAAGTCCACCAATGGTGATACACACTTGGGTGGTGATGACTTCGATAAAGTGATCATGGACTGGTTGGCTGAAGAATTTCAGAAAGATGAGAATGTTGACTTGAGAAAGGATCCAATGGCGCTTCAGCGTTTAAAAGAAGCTGCTGAGAAAGCCAAAATAGAACTTTCTTCTTCTTCAGAAACCGAAATCAATCTGCCTTATGTAACTGCAATTGATGGTGTTCCAAAACACTTGGTAAAGAAATTGACCCGTGCAAAATTTGAACAAATTGCTGATAGTTTATTTGAGCGTTGTCTCAAGCCTTGTGTACAAGCCTTGAAAGATGCAGGTATGAATGCATCTGAAGTGGATGAAGTTATTCTTGTAGGTGGTTCTACCAGAATTCCTAAAGTACAGGAAATTGTAGAAAAGTTCTTTGGTAAGAAACCCAACAAGAGTGTTAATCCGGACGAAGCTGTAGCCATTGGTGCAGGCGTTCAGGGAGCAGTGCTTTCAGGTGATGTGAAAGATGTGTTGTTACTAGACGTAACTCCATTGGGATTGGGTATTGAAACCTTGGGTGGTGTAATGACGGTTTTGATTCCTTCCAATACAACCATTCCTACGAAGAAGTCTGAAACCTTCTCTACAGCCGCTGATAACCAACCTGGCGTTCAAATTCATGTATTGCAAGGAGAAAGACCTATGGCAAATCAAAATAAAACCTTAGGTATTTTTAACCTAGATAATATTCCTCCTGCACCTCGTGGAGTACCTCAAATTGAAGTGACTTTTGATATTGATGCAAATGGTCTTTTGAATGTAAGTGCGAAAGATAAAGGAACTGGCAAAGAACAAAAGATCAGAATTGAAGCGGGTAGTGGATTGACCAAAGAGGAGATTGAAAAAATGAAAGCTGAGGCAAAGGCAAATGAAGCTACAGATAAAGTAGAGCGTGAGCGTGTTGAGAAAATAAATGCTGCTGATGCTTTAATTTTCCAAACCGAAAAGCAATTGGCTGAATTTGGCGAGAAAATTCCTGCGGAAAAGAAATCTGTGATTGATGCTGCCTTAACCAAACTTAAGGAAGTTCATAAAACTCAAGATCTTGATGCAATTGAAGCTGCAACCAAAGAGTTGAATGATGCATGGATGGCTGCAAGTCAGGATATGTATAACGCAACTCAAGGTGCCCCAGGTGCTGAAGCACAACAACCTGGTACAGGAAATGCTCAACCTGGTGCCGAGAATGTAACAGACGCGGAATTTGAAGAAGTAAAATAGAAACTGCATTTCAATATAAAAAGGCCCTTTCGAGGGCCTTTTTTATTTTTACAATTTTTAATTTGCCGAACAGTAAAATCAAAAGGTCATACTCATGCGAATAGGAATATCATTTTTTCTGTTTTTACTAATTGCAATAGACAATATTGCCATTGGTCAAGATCTTTCTGTAAAAGCTATGCAAGAGGAATCGATAAAAACAACCAAAAAATTGGTTGTGGATACCTCCTCTAAAACATGGAAGAAAGGAATTTTATATAGTCTAAATTTTTCTCAGGCTTCTTTAAGTAATTGGTCGGCTGGAGGGGATAAATTTTCTCTATCTGTTTCTTCTATTTTAAATACCTATGCCAATTACAAGAAAGGGAAAAATAGTTGGGATAACAGTTTTGAATTCAATTTTGGTTATGTAAATTCTACAAGTTTGGGTAGCAGGAAAAATGATGATCGATTTGACCTGGTTTCCAAATATGGTTATGCTTTGAATAATAAATTAAATATTGCAGCTCTTTTTAATCTTCGATCTCAATTTTTCAAAGGGTACACATATGAAGGAGTGACAAAAAATTTTGCATCCAATTTTATGTCGCCTGGATACGTGTTGCAGAGTTTTGGTCTTGACTACAAACCCAGCCAAGCGTATTCTTTGTTTTTTTCTCCAATAACCGGAAGATGGGTCTTTGTAACAGATCCTGTTTTATCTGCAAGAGGTCTATACGGTGTAAAACCGGGTGAAAATTCTGCTTTTGAAATAGGTGCATTTGCCAATTTAAACTTCATGAAAGAAATAGCACCCAATATTACCTTTAAATCCAGGTTGGATCTCTTTTCGAATTACAGAAACAACCCACAAAACGTAGATCTTTTCATGACCAATTTGCTCACAGTAAAATTGTCTAAACTCTTTAATGTAACCTGGGGTGTGGATATGATTTATGATGACGATGCCAAATTATTTGGACCAAATGGAAATTCACCGTCCCTGCAATTCAAATCACTAATTGGAATTGGTGTACAATTTAAAAAATAGCATTAATTGACCTCCATCCAAGTATGGTCGGCCAATAATTTAACTGTTGCAACCGCTTTTTTGAAAGGACCATTAAGTCCCCATTCTTTTGGACTTACCATTGATAGAAAATGATCTCCATTCTTCTTCTCGTAGAGGTAGTAAACTTGTCCAATTATTGGAGTAAAATTGAGTTTAGCACTGTAGATAAGAACCGACAAATCTTTTCTTCTCTGAATTTCCTGTGCTTGAAGTGCCAATAGCTCTATTTGTTGTCTAATTTGAGTGAGCTGCATATTGGTTTGCTCTTCCATAGCAGTCAGGGATTTGTGCCTGATCATCCCTTCTTCAGTCGGCTTGATTACTGCACCAGAAACAGATGATGAATAAGGCAGAACACTCATTTGTTTATGATAAAGAGAAATGTTGGTATAAGGACTCCCATCTTCTAAATATCCTTTTTCAGTTACTTTCAAATATCCATTTGGCATGATTTCATGCAAAACATTGAGGCTTTGTTCTTCAGCAAGTAAGAATAGTATTTCAAAACTGATGCTATCGATAAAATTGACTTTTGCTTTTTTAGCAATTTGGTCATCTGTTAGCGATTGAAAACTTCCATCTGCAATGATGCCATAATCAGATGAAAAGGCCTGGTTCTCCAATGTAACCCAATTCATCTCTATGTTCAACTCGTTTCTGGATTCGGTTGAACCTATTTTATAGGTGCCCGATTTGGGTCTATTGCCTTTTTCGTAAGTGCCTTTTTCGGGGAATAATTGCCAGGAATAAAGAAAATTATAGGCTTGAATCATGACACCATAACAACGAATTAGTCAGTTGGTTCTATAATCTGTTTTTTTCAGGGTCTATTCAAGGAATTCGACTAATTTTGCAGGGTTATGACAATTGAGCAATTAAAAACTATGAGGGACCGTCTTTCCGTCTTGAGGAGGTTTCTTTGACGTTGAGAACAGACAATATAAAGTAAACGAGGACAAACAAATGTCGCTTTCTCCCGGTTTCTGGGATGATAATAAGCGTGCAACAGAAATCCTAAAGAATATTAAACTCAATGAGTTTTGGTTAAATCTATTTAGCGCTACAGCAGCTTCAGTAGATGATTTTGCTATTCTGTTTGATTTCTGGAAAGAGGGTGAATGCGAAGAGGAGGAAGTAAAACTGGCAAATGAAAAGGCCTTGCAGTCATTGGATGAAGCTGAGTTTAAAAGTACATTGAATCAACCGGAAGATGAATTACCAGCTGTTCTTCAAGTCAACAGCGGAGCGGGTGGAACAGAAAGTCAGGATTGGGCTGAAATGCTGGTTCGTATGTATCGAATGTATGGAGAAAAACAGGGTTGGACAGTCACAGAATTAGATTGGCAAGATGGTGATGGTGCAGGTATCAAATCTGCTGTTTTACAATTTGAAGGACCCTTCGCTTACGGATTTCTAAAAGCAGAAAACGGCGTCCATCGTTTGGTAAGAATTTCTCCGTTTGACAGTAATGCAAGAAGACATACTTCTTTTGCATCTGTTTATGTATATCCTTTGGTAGATGATTCAATAGAGATTGAGATTGGACCAGCTGATTTGGAATGGGAATTTTATCGCTCTGGTGGTAAAGGTGGACAAAACGTAAATAAAGTTGAAACAGCTGTCCGATTAAAGCATATTCCCAGTGGAATTATTGTTGAATGTCAGCAAGCAAGGACACAAGGGGAAAACAGAGAAAAGGCTTTGAAGATGTTGAAAAGTAAACTCTACGAAGAAGAAATGAGAAAGCGTGAGGCGCTTAAAAATGCCAATAATGCTTCCAAAAAGAAAATCGAGTGGGGAAGTCAAATCAGAAGTTATGTTTTTCATCCATATAAAATGATCAAAGATCATCGAACTGATTTTGAAGTTGGTAACATTCAGCCTGTTATGGATGGAGAACTTGATGGATTCATCAAGGCCTATTTAATGATGGAAAAAGAAAATGTATCCTAATCTCAAATAATAAATTTCATAAGATATGAACAATGGTCATTACAGTTTGCCACTCCCCAAAAACGAACTTGTTTTAAGTTATGCTCCAGGTACACCAGAACGTGCAAGGCTAAAAGAAGTTCTAGCAGAGTTGAAATCCACTCAGGTAGACGTTCCAATGTACATTGGTGGAAAAGAAGTAAAAACTGGTAATACAATTGCGATTCGTCCACCGCATGAAAGAAAACACCTGCTTGGTCACTTTCACCATGGTGAAGCAAAGCATGTTAAATCCGCAATCAATGCTGCTTTAGCAGCAAAATCAGCATGGGAATCAATGCCATGGGAGAGCAGAGCAGCTATTTTTTTGAAGGCTGCTGATTTGATTGCAGGCAGGTACAGACCATATATGAATGGTACTACCATGTTAGGACAAAGTAAAAATATTTATCAGGCTGAAATCGATGCAGCATGTGAGTTGATCGACTTTTTGAGATTTAATGTTCATTATTTAAGTGAGATATATAAGCAGCAACCCATTAGTGCTCCAGGTATGCACAACAGGTTGGAGTATCGTCCACTTGAAGGATTTGTATTGGCTATAACACCTTTTAATTTTACAGCGATTGGAGGTAATTTACCAGCTTCTGCAGCACTTTGTGGTAATACCGTAGTTTGGAAATGTGCAAATACTCAGGTGTATTCTGCTCAGATGTTCATGAGAATTCTAAAAGAAGCAGGATTACCAGATGGAGTAATCAATCTTATTTATGTAGACGGACCTGTTCTGGGAGATATTTGCTTCTCTCATCCACAATTTGCAGGTGTACATTTTACTGGATCAACTGGTGTATTCAATCAGATGTGGAAGACTATTGGTGCCAATACTGGTCTATACAGATCTTATCCGAGGATTGTAGGTGAAACAGGCGGTAAAGACTTTGTAATGGTGCATCCTTCAGCTGATGCTGATGTTGTTGCAACAGCTTTACTGAGAGGTGCTTTTGAGTTTCAGGGTCAAAAATGTTCAGCTGCTTCACGTGCATATATCCCATCTAATTTAGCTTCTGCCGTTCGCAAAAAAATGATTGAAGGCATAAAGAGTTTCAAGATGGGTACGGTTGAAGACATGAGTAATTTCATCAATGCTGTCATTGATGAAAAATCGTTTAATAAGATTAAGTCGTATATCGATAAAGCAAAACGCTCTTCAAAAGTAAAAGTCATCGCTGGTGGAAACTGCGACAAGACTAAAGGTTATTTTGTTGAACCAACTGTGCTTGAAACCACAGATCCTAAGTACACTACCATGTGTGAAGAAATCTTTGGTCCAGTCTTAACCATCTACGTTTATCCAGAAAAGAAATTCTCTGAAACTTTGCAGTTGGTTGATCAAACATCTCCATACGCACTAACAGGGTCTATAATTTCCAACGATCGAGCGGCTATTGATGAGGCAACTGTTGCTCTCAAACATGCAGCAGGTAATTTTTACATCAATGACAAACCTACTGGTGCTGTTGTGGGTCAGCAACCTTTTGGTGGTGGAAGAGCATCTGGAACCAATGATAAGGCTGGTTTTATGCTTAACTTGAACAGGTGGTTGAGTGTGAGGACAGTCAAAGAAACATTTGATCCTCCCACAGATTACAGATATCCATTCATGCAGGAAGATTAGTTCTTGCAAGTATGATGTACTATATTTAATTAAGAATTGATCAACATGAAAGGCATTCATACCATCATGGAGGAAAAGCAACTGATGCTCACCTTAAAAAGGTTAGCACATGAGCTGATTGAAAATCATTATCCTTTTAAGGATACGTGCATAATTGGAATTCAACCCAGAGGCATTGCCATCAGTGATTTTATTACCCAATACATCATGGAAGTACATCCTGAGGTAAAACTGGAGTATGGGAAATTGGATATTACCTTTTACCGAGATGATTTCCGAGGTCAAATTCATATTCCCAGTATTACTGAGTTGCCTTTTTCTATTGAAAAAAAGAAGGTGGTTTTGATTGACGACGTATTGTATACAGGAAGAACAATAAGAGCAGCAATGGATGCCTTATTGGATCATGGGCGAGCCCAGAAAGTGGAATTGTGTATTCTGGTAGATAGAAAGTTTAGCAGAGAATTGCCGATTCAGCCAGATTATGTTGGGAAGTCCATCGACTCAATAGTTACCCAGAAAGTAAAGGTTTATTGGGCAGATGACAAAAGAGTAGTTTTATATGATAGTATCGATCAATAAAATTAATTGGCATTTTATGCGTCAATCCTATAACTTTGCATCCTAATGCATCTTAGTTCAAAACACTTACTCGGCATTAGAGACCTCCTCCCAGAGGATATACATCTCATTTTAGATACCGCCAAGCAATTTAAAGAAGTTCTGCAGCGACCAATCAAAAAGGTACCTTCTTTGAGGGATATCACGATTGTCAATCTTTTTTATGAGAATTCTACCCGGACAAGAATTTCATTTGAATTAGCCGAAAAACGTTTGAGTGCTGATACCATTAATTTCTCAGCCAGTGGTTCTTCTGTCTCAAAGGGAGAAACCCTTTTAGATACAGTCAATAATATCCTTTCCATGAAGGTTGATATGGTTGTGATGAGACATAGTGCTACAGGAGCGCCACATTTTCTTGCCAATCATATTCCGGCTGCAATAATCAATGCCGGTGATGGTATCAATGAACATCCTACACAGGCATTACTTGATGCCATGAGTATTACTGAAAAGCTGGGGTCGTTAAAGGGTAAAAAAATCGCAATTATTGGGGATATTATGCACTCCAGGGTGGCTTTGAGCAATATTTATTTGCTTACAAAAATGGGTGCAGAAGTAACATTAGCCGGACCACCCACCTTAATTCCCAAATACATTCAGGAATCATTTCCAATCAATGTTACCTATAACGTAAAGGAAGCGCTGGAATGGTGTGATGTTGCCAACGTACTAAGGATTCAACTGGAAAGACAAAACCAGGTTTTGTTCTCTTCCCTTCGTGAGTACAATCAGGCTTACGGAATCACCAAGCAATTGCTCCAAAATATACAAAAAGAGATATTGATTATGCATCCTGGACCAATCAATAGGGGTGTAGAGATTGATTCTGATGTGGCTGATAGCGGGCAATCTATTATTCTGGATCAGGTAGAAAATGGTGTTGCAGTAAGAATGGCCGTATTATATTTGCTATCTGGCCGAAAAGAGGCTTCTGCCTAAAACAACCAACATGCAAAAAATTTGTGTCTTTCCAGGAACTTTTGATCCAATTACGTTAGGGCATGTGGATGTTATAAAACGAGCATTACCCATGTTTGACAAGATTATTGTTGCAATTGGTATCAATTCTTCCAAAGGGCCAATGTTTAGTCCAGAACAAAGGAAAAGCTGGATTGAAGAAATTTTCAAGGGCGAAGATAAAATTTCTGCAGCTGTGTTTGAAGGTCTAACAGTTAACTTTTGTAAGGAAGTGGGAGCTCATCATATCCTTCGTGGAATTCGTTATGTAAGCGACTTTGAATACGAGAAAACCATTGCAGATGCAAACCGAACTTTAGATCCAAGTATTGAAACCGTTTTCTTAACCTGTGAGCCTAAATATACTTCTGTAGCATCTACTATTGTTCGAGATATCATTAGAAATGGGGGAGATGCTTCTTTATTCTTGCCAGAATTAGTAGCTAAAAGTATTGCTCAACAATAATTCTGATTGTAGGATACATTTTATCCTTTAACTCGTGAGTTTCAACGTTTGAAACCCATTTGATTTCTGTAATATCTTCTTCGATTTGAGGGATAAGAGTTTCATTACCCCAATGTTCCATTTTATACCAATGTGATGGTTTTAGAATGGATTGTTCATTTAGAATGTAAGTGTGATAGGTAGTCGTTAAAAAATCACATAGCTTAATGTTATGCAGTCCAGTTTCCTCTTGCACCTCTCTTACTGCACAGGCTTCCAAGGTTTCACCTTCATCTAATTTGCCTTTAGGAAGATCCCAGTATCCTTTACGAAATATCATCAATATTTCATTTTTTTCGTTGAAGACCAGTCCACCTGCCGCTTCAATAATAATTTTATCTTTTGTATAGGCTTTAAATGAAGCTTCTGATTCAATATGAATAAGGCCATTAGGCTCGTGGATAGATATGTACATAAATTAATTTCTATAATTGAATGGCTTGTTTGATTTTTGTACTATGACAAACGAAAAAACAGTCGCCGAAAAACTCCTACAAGTTAATGCAGTAAAACTGAACCCCAAAGAACCCTTTACCTGGGCTTCCGGATGGAAGAGTCCTATTTACTGTGATAACCGTAAGATACTGGGTTATCCATATGTAAGGGATTTCATCAAAAGTGAGATGTGTAATGTGTTGTTTGAGCAGTTTCCAGATGCTGAATTGCTAGCAGGTGTTGCAACTGCTGGTATAGCCTGGGGTGCCATGTCTGCTGATCAACTGAAACTACCTTATATCTATGTTCGTCCCAAGCCCAAAGAGCATGGTTTAGGTAACCAGATTGAGGGGTACTATGAAAAAGGAATGAAGACTGTCATTATTGAAGATTTAATTTCAACTGGTAAAAGCAGTCTGCAAGTAGTGGATGTGGTAAGAGCAGCGGGACTCGATGTAGTTGGTATGGTATCTATATTCAATTATGGTTTTGAGGTTGCAGATAAGGCTTGTGAAGCTGCTGGAGTGAAGTTTGTTTCATTAACCAACTATCCAACAATGATATCATTGGCAGTCGAAAAAGGCTTGATAGCGGAAGAAGACCAAAACACCTTGTTAAAATGGAGTCAGGATCCAGCGGGATGGGGGAGATAAATTAACTTTATTGAAATTTCTTGATCATGAAAAAGATTGTTTTGCTATTGATGCTAGGATTCGCAGTTGGCGCTCAAGCCCAACAGAAAAAACCAATTACGGTCACTATCAATACACCTTCTGTACAGTGTGATATGTGTAAGAAGAAAATTGAAGAATACTTGAAGTACGAAGAAGGTGTGACTAAGGTTTTGGTTAACCCCAAGCAAAAAAAGACGACTGTAACCTATCTGACCGACAGGACAAATCTAGAAAATATAAAAACTGCCATAGCCAATGTTGGCTATGATGCAGAAGAAATCAAGGCAGCCAAAGACGCCTACGATAAACTTCCAGCTTGTTGTAAAAAACCATCCAAATAAGGATGGTTTTTTCTTAATTGTATTTCATGGTTCAGCCATTACATTATTTTCCTTGCATCAAAGCATTTGTAGTGATGATACAACAACCAACTTTGTTGTTTGATCTATCTCTGCCATTCAAGCGTTCCACATTTAGAAACAGGACAATCATCGTAGGGGCAAATGGAATTATTCATCTTTCAGTTCCGATAATTGGAGGGAGGTCTGTGAAATTATCTTATCGGGATATTGAAATTGATTACAAGAGCGAATGGCAGCGGGATCATTTTAGAACTTTGTGCACCTTCTATGGCAACTCTCCTTTTTTTATGTATTACAAAGACGAACTAGCTGTTCTATTTGAATCAAAACCAAGGTTTCTAGTTGAATGGAATTTGCAGTGTTTAAATTGGGTTTTAAAAAAAATAAAATTGGGAACTCAAATACTCATAGATGAAGAAATAGCTGAAAATGACTCATCTAGATTTGCAGTTGACAGTTTACTACCCTCTAATTACGATGCTGAATGTTTCTCGCCTTTTTTGAGATATAACCAAGTTTTTGAAGATAAAGTAGGGTTTAAGCCCAATTTGTCCATTTTAGACCTTCTATTTAACGCAGGACCACAAACAAAATCACTTTTAGTGGGTTAAGCATCTAAACTTCTGATAAATTCACTAGTCTAAATGGCGATTTCTATCTGGTTTTTTTCTAATTTGAGTAACCCCTTTATGCTAAAAAACCTACTTTTTGTTTTTTGTTTTTTGCTGAGCTCAATTTCATTTGTTCAGTCCCAAAGTTTATCAAACAAGGGTAAAGAATTTTGGGTGGGATATGGAAGCCATGTTGCAATGTATGAACCAGAAAGAATAAATATTCCTGGAACCAACAACACCCAGCCCAATCCAAATGCTGGTAAACCTATCACAACAGGTGGAGATCAGAATATGGTTCTCTATTTTACTTCTGATAGAAACGCTACTGTTACTGTTGAAATTCCCGGTTTAAATTGGACAAGAACATATACTGTAACAGCCAATCAGGTAACTACTACAGAAATCATGCCTAAGTCTGGAACTCAAGATGCAAGATTAGTAGCAGAGGGATTGAGTAATAAAGGAATTCATATTGTTGCCAGTTCACCAATTATTGCATATGCACATATATACAACCAAAGTGTATCGGGAGCTACTTTACTTTTTCCTGTTGGTACATTATCCAATGAATATTATTCTTTGAATTACACACAGGTATCCAACCAAGCTTACTCATATTGTTATGCTTATGTAATTGCTACAGAAGACAATACTGTAATTGAAATTAAACCATCTGCAAATTTACAAAGTACCGGTTCCACGAATAGAATTGTTCAAACCTTAAATAAAGGTGAGGTTTACACAATTTTTGGTCAATTAAACAATCGTATTGGCAATGGACCATATACAGGTGAAGATTTAACAGGCACAATTATTCGTTCAATACCCGATCCGAATTCTGGAACTGCATGTAAAAAAATTGCTGTTTTTTCAGGATCTGGTAAAATTGGTTTAACCTGTTCAGCAAATGCAGGTAGTTCAGATAATTACATGCAGCAATCTTTCCCACCAAAAGCATGGGGTAAGAAGTATTTAACTGTTCCAACAGTCGGGTTGCCAAATAATAAATTTAGAATTGCTGTTAAAGATCCTTCTGTTGTTCCAACTAGGAATGGTAGACCTATCACAGATATTGCTCTCTTACAAAGAGGTTTTTTTTACGAGTATGAAAGTAGTACTCCAGATGTTATTGAGTCTAGTTCACCAATAATGATTTCACAATACATCAGTAGTGCAACTATGTCTGGAGCAATTAGACAAAGCTTTTGTAATGATAATCTTATTGGACAACTTGGTGATCCTGAGATGATTTATCTGAGCCCGATTGAACAAACAATTAATAAGGTAACCATCAATTCTACCGCAAATAATGCTATCAGAGATCACTTTTTAAACTTAGTGATACATAAAGATGCGATTTTACCAGGAAGAAGGTTTTTATTAGACGGCGTACCTGTTGCACCTCTTTCTAATCCCCATCCTGCAGATCCTAATTATATTTACTTTCAATTAAGTCTAACTTCTGGTGCTCATACAATTGAGGCCGATTCTGGTTTTAACGCAATTGCTTATGGATACGGGAACTTTGAATCATATGGTTACAATGCAGGTACGAATGTAAATGACCTTAACCAATTTGTATCAGTCCAAAACGAGTTTGCCACTGTACCTTTTCCATCAACATGCAAAGGAGCACCTTTTAAATTTGCAATAACCTTACCATACCAACCCATAAAAATAGATTGGAGATTTAATAATACAAATGGTTATTTGAAAGATGCAAGTGGAAATCCAGCGAACAATCCATCTCCGATAACTAATGTTGGAAATCCTATTGTCCCGGATGATATTGTGCCTAGTCCGACCGATCCAAATAAACAACTCTTTGTGTACCGACTTCCAGATGTATATAGTTTTAATTTCAATGGAGATTTTCCTGTAAGAATTATAGTTGAAACTCCTCCAAGCCCAAATGATGTTTGTACTGGTGAACAAGAAATAGATTATGATGTTCGTGTTTTCGATCCGCCAGTTACTGCTATAAGTGCTGTTTCAACAGGCTGTGTTAATGAAAATCTTTCACTTAGTGCTACTAATATTTTAGAGCTAGACGTTGAACCCTTGAAATATATATGGGATATCAATAATGCAATCTCTGAAACTACAACAGCAGCTAAGGATAGTATCCTAAGAACTGAAGGAATTAAAAACATAAAACTCAAATTGATCACCAATATAGGATGCGTATCACAAGTTGTTGATACAATCTTATCTGTTTCTGCAAAACCGAAAATTGATTTTATACCTGCAGCAGTCAGGTGTCTTGATAAGCCATTCAGTATAACAGATCAGTCTCTTCCCGGAAGTAATTCAACTTTCTCTTCACTAACAACATGGCAATGGGAATATGATGGAATTAAAGATGCTCAAACAACTTCCAGTTCAAATCCTTTGAGAACATATTCAGTTAAAAATGCTGCTCTCAAATTATTGGTGGGTTCCTCAACAGGATGCTTGGATTCACTTTCTAAACCAGTAGAAATTTTTCCAAATCCTGTAGTTGATTTTGCGCTGCCAGAATCATGTGTAAAAGATGTTTCTTCTTTTGATGGTACTTTGGTCAATATTGAAGATCGGAGAGGATTGACCAAATTTGAATGGGATTTTGGAAATCCAGGTTCACCCAATCCTTATCCCAATACTATTGTTGCGAATAACTCTAATGTTGTACAGCATTTTTATACAGCCCCTGGTGCGTATACTGTTAAACTAGGTGTTACATCTCAAGATGGTTGTTTTGAGCTCAAAGACACAGTTTTTGAAGTCAATGGTTCTGATCCTGTTGCTGATTTTGACGTTCTCAATGCAGCTGGGTTATGCAGCAATACACCTGTTGAAATAATAAACAAATCGGCAATGGCTGCTTTGTCTTTTGGAAGAATAACAAGAGTAAGGGTTTTTTGGGAATGGGATCCTGCTTTAAATCCGCCCGTTCCTGATCTGAATGCAGATTTAATTGATGAGGTGCCTGCTTTAAATGAAGTTTATTCTAATACTTATACTGATTTTAATAATCAAGCAACAAAGAATTTTAATATTAGGATGATTGCTTATTCTGGAGAAAAATGTTTTACTGAAAAACAAATTCAAATTCCTGTAAAAGGCAGTCCAGTTGTAAATTTTAATCCAATTCCAGGTATTTGTTTGGATACAGAAAAACGATCTGTTTTTAATCTTGCATCTCAAACTGATGTAACTGGATTGCCTGCAGGGACTGGAATATTTAGTGGACCAGGAGTGAGTAATGATGGTATGTTTAGCCCATATTTGGTTGGTGCAGGTGATTTCCCAATTAAATATACATTTACTTCATCTAATGGTTGTTTTGATGCCCTGACCAGATTCATCAAAGTTTGGCCCTCGCCAATAGCTAATTATACTACATCATCTTTAATTTGTGAAAAGAATGAAATCACCTTCACTTCTGCATCAAATCCCGTCACTGGAACGCTTGCAGGATATGAGTGGATTTATAGTGATAATCCTGCATTTTCTTCTTCATTCAATATTGATAAAAAGACATTTGCTGCTTTCGGAAATTACAATGTCACACACATTGTCGTCACATCGAACGGCTGTCGTGATACATTAATCAGGCCGATAGAAATAAATCCTAATCCAATTGTTGATTTTGCTTTATCAAAAAGTATATGTCTGCCTGATGGATTAGCAGAGTTTAGTAATTTGACTACAACACCAGATAATAAATCAATGAGTTATTTGTGGAATTATGGAGATCCCGGTGGTAATAATTTAGGTACTACAGTAAGAGGGACACATAATTATGCACTCTTGAAGGATTATTCGATAAAGCTTATTTCTACAATCCCTGCAACGGGTTGCACAGATTCAGTGACTAAATCCATTCAACCCTTAATTGATATATTTCCTCAACCAGCTGCAACTATAAGTAGTCAGGATTTTGTATGTATTGGCACCCCAATTGATTTTAAAGAAGTAACTGATTCAAAAGCTGGCTCAGCATCAACAATGATAGCTTGGAATTGGGACTTTGTTTTTACCTCAAGCAATTCAAAAGATCCAAGCTATTTATTTACGAAAGCCGGTACTTATACAGTTAAAATGACTTCAATATCTGATAAGGGCTGTAAGTCAAATGAGGCAACAAAATCAGTCACTATTCATCCCTTTCCTGAAATTTCTGCGGGACCAGATATTAATGTCTTGGATAATGGCCAAAAACAAATACTGGCAACTGCTAAAGGAACAGATCTTGCATACAATTGGAGCCCTTCAACCTATCTCAGTGCTACGAATATCTTACAACCTGTAGTTCTTAATCCAGTTGAAGACATTGTTTATACTTTGAGTGTTACTGGAATAGGTGGTTGTATACGAACAGACAAAGTAAAAATATTTGCACTCAAGCTCATCGATCCACCCAATACATTTACTCCTAATGGAGATGGTATAAATGATCTTTGGGAAATTAAAAATCTTAATTTGTACAATGATTGTGTACTTGAAATATATACCCCTCAAGGACTGAGGGTATACAGAGCAGCAAACTACAGTAAACCATGGGATGGAACATATAATGGAAAACCTCTTCCTGCAGGAACCTATTATTATGTAATCAACACAAATTCTGAAAGAAAGTTAATCGCAGGATATGTTACTATTTTAAAATAAAAGGATGAGAAAGGGTATATTGTTTGGTTTGCTTTTTTTTGTGCAGGCAGTGCAGGCGCAGTTTCGTCCTCATTACACACAATATATTTTGAATAATTATATTGTAAATCCTGCATTGACAGGAATTGAGAATTATGTCGATGTAAAAATGAGCATGCGTAACCAATGGCTTGGTATTGATGGCGCTCCAAAAACATTTTATGCAACAGTGCATGGTTCATTGGGTAAAGAGGATTATAGACAAAATGCAACATCATTTGACATGATTGGGCAAAATACAAGAGGGAATGAATTTTTACCCAGCTATACAACAGCCTCACCTCATCACGGTATCGGGTTTACTGCATTGAATTATAAAACAGGTTATATTAATCGCGTTACCAGTTATGCAACATACGCTTACCATATCGGTTTAAACGAAACTACAAGTCTTTCTGCAGGATTTGGATTGGGTATAACTTCATTTAATATCGACAGAAGTAAAATTACTTTGGCCACTTCTTCAGATCCATCTGTAGATGAAACCATAGCTACATTTAAAAAAGTAAAACCAGAAATGAATGCAGGACTCTGGTTGTATTCTAACAAATACTTTTTGGGTATTTCAGCTCAGCAGATTATTCCATCAAAGTTGAGTTTGATTGATAATGCAGAGAACAAATCGACTTTAGTGCCGCATCTTTTTGCCACCGCAGGATATAGAGCCCGTTTAAGCTACGATGTATCTTTAATTCCTTCAGTAATGGTAAGATACATCAGCAATTTACCTATTGGGGTAGATCTGAATCTAAAAGCACAATTCCAGGATTTGTTTTGGATTGGTGGGAATTACAGAAATCAAGATGGTTTTGCTGCAATGTTAGGGATGAATTTTGCTCAAAAAATTCATATCAGTTATGCATATGATCTTAACAAAGGTCAATACCTATTGAGTACTATGAATAGAGGCACTCATGAGATTGTTGTTGGGTTTTTACTCAAAAATAAGCATGCCTCACTTTAACAAAAGAGCCTGTTTTTTTTGTGATTGAACTAGATTCACTATTTTTAGTAAAATTTGTACTAATGAAGAAAGGTCATTTATTGGCAGGAATCGTTTTTTTTAGTTTTGCTATTGGCGGGTGTAAAAAAACTGGCGGTACTGAACCCCCTCCACCACCTCCGGCTGAAGAAAATATAGCTTTCTCTATTGAGCCGGATCCAGGTTCTACAACTGTAACTTCACAAACAGCTACTTATCCGTATACTGTGAAATTGACATCTAAAATTCCAACAACTGGAATTCATGTTGATTATGCAACTCAACTGGATACCGATAACTCAAATCCTACTTTTACTCGTGAAAGTTCAACTTCTGCAACTTCATATAGCCTTACAACTGCTGCACTTGAATCAGGAAAATTATATAAAGTAACAGTAAAAGTAACAAGTCAAAAAACATCTACTAATTCATCAAGCAAAACTTTCAGAGTTGCTAGAAAATAAATTAAAAGATACCCAATAAAAAACCCCTTCAATTGAAGGGGTTTTTTATTTTCAGACAACTGAATTATTTTTTATCCTTAGTGATTTTAATTTCCATTTTATCACCTTTCAAATGTTCTTTGTACTTATCTGCATCAATCTGAGTTCCATTTACTGTAAGAATTCCGTTCTCATATTTGATAACAAATTCACCTTCTGTTACCAAGCCATCAGCTTTTAATGCACCAAGTAGTCCTTGATCCGGACCTTCAGTGATTGAAATTTCAGCTTGAGTTGTATCAGTGCTCATAACAGAAACTTGAACGTTTTCTATTTTCTTTTCAACCTTAACATCAGATTCGTGAAGCTGTGCAAGGGTAGGAGCCACAACTAATGATACAATCGACATCAACTTGATCAAGATGTTCATAGAAGGACCAGAAGTATCTTTGAAAGGATCACCAACAGTATCACCAGTTACAGAAGCCTTGTGTGGTTCTGATTTCTTGTAGTATATCTGTCCATTGATTTCTACACCTTTTTCGAAACTCTTCTTAGCATTGTCCCATGCACCACCTGCATTGTTCTGGAACATTCCCATCAATACACCACTCACAGTTGCACCAGCAAGGAATCCACCTAATGCTTCGGGACCAAGAATGAATCCAATAATCAAAGGAGATACAATTGCAATTGCTCCTGGAAGCATCATTTTTTTGATAGAAGCTTCAGTTGAAATCGCAACGCATTTATCGTATTCAGGCTTACCTGTACCTTCCATGATACCAGGGATGGTACGGAACTGACGTCTTACTTCTTCAACCATCGACATTGCTGCTTCACCAACTGCTCTGATAGCCAATGAAGAGAAAATGAAAGGAACCATAGCACCTACAAACAAAGAGGCAAGCACTTTAGCTTTGTAGATATCAATACCAATCATTTCATGTCCGTTGTGGTTGATTACACCCACATAAGCAGCAAATAAAGCAAGAGCTGTTAAAGCTGCAGAAGCAATGGCAAATCCTTTACCAGTAGCAGCTGTTGTATTACCAACAGCGTCAAGTACGTCTGTTTTTTCTCTTACTTCTTTTGGAAGTTCACTCATTTCTGCAATTCCACCTGCATTGTCAGCAATCGGACCGAAAGCATCGATAGCCAACTGCATCGCTGTAGTTGCCATCATACCTGCTGCTGCAATAGCTACACCATATAAACCAGCACAAGCAAATGAACCCCAAATACCACCTGCAAGAACAAGGATAGGGAAAAGGGTAGATTCCATACCTACAGCCAAACCACCGATTACGTTTGTAGCGTGACCAGTTGAAGATTGTCTGATGATAGAATTTACTGGTCGCTTGCCCATTGCCGTATAGTATTCAGTGATGATACTCATAAGTGTACCTACAACTAAACCTACAACGATAGCACCCATTACACCATGATTGGTAAAGGTCATGCCTCTAAGGGTCATTTCTGCGGGAAGGATATAATATACTAAACCAGCACAAGCAATAGCTGTTAAAACAATTGAACCCCAGTTACCCATGTTCAATGCTTTTTGAACACTATCAGTACTGATACCAGCGTTATCGCTGATTCTAACAAAGAAAGTTCCTATGATAGAGAAGATGATACCAGCACCTGCAATTAGCATAGGTAATAGAATTGGAGCAAAGCCTCCGAAATTATCTTGAGAAATTGTTTCTTGTCCCAATACCATTGTTGCAAGAACAGTTGCTACATAAGAACCAAACAAATCGGCACCCATACCTGCAACGTCACCTACGTTATCGCCTACGTTATCAGCGATTGTGGCAGGGTTTCTTGGATCGTCTTCAGGAATACCTGCTTCTACTTTACCAACTAGGTCAGCTCCAACGTCAGCAGCCTTTGTATAAATACCACCGCCTACACGAGCAAAAAGTGCAATTGATTCTGCACCCAAAGAGAAACCTGTTAATACCTCAATAGTTTTTAAAACTTCCTCAGAGTTAGCACCACTTCCTTGTGCGAAGATTTGTTGCAATATAATAAACAATCCACCTAGTCCGAGTACTGCCAAACCAGCAACACCCAATCCCATTACGGCACCACCGGTGAAAGAAACATTCAATGCTTTCGATAAGCTAGTTCTAGCAGCATTAGCTGTTCTTACGTTAGCTTTGGTTGCAATCTTCATGCCTATATAACCCGCTAAGGCACTGCTAAAAGCTCCCAATATAAAAGCAATCGCAATTGACCAATGTGAGTTTTCGTTGGTAGTAGACATAAAACCCAACAACAACGCTACAATCACTACAAAATAGCCAAGAATTTTCCATTCAGCCCTTAAAAAAGCCATAGCTCCTTCAGCAATATAATTGCTGATTTCCTTCATTCGGTCAGAGCCAGCATCCTGCTTAGATACCCAATTGAATTTTACAAGGGTGTAAAGAAGGCCAATTAAGCCCATCAAGGGCACGAGGTAGATCAAATTTTCCATAAACTGTTTAGTTCGTTTATTTTTTGATTTTTAAACGGTGTTTTCCGTCGTTATTTAGGGCAGCGAAAATAGGCAAAAACTGCTAAAAAATAGCGAAAAAGGGGCTGAAATCCTTTATAAATCATTCATCATCATCGATGTTTAGGCCATAACCATCAAAGATACCTGCAATTTTTTTGGCTTGATAGATGCTTCTATTGAATTTATTGCCTAAAACGATGATGGCTGTTGTATCCTGGGGAAGTCTGCTGAACACAGTATTGTTGCCATGCCACCATCCATTGTGGTAAACAATCTTCTTTCCTGAGGGCATTTCGTATAACCTCCATCCCAACCCATAATTTTTTACCCCTTTCCTCTCATAACTATACCCTTTAAAGGCCTCTTCCGTTAGTTTTTGGGAAAAGAAACTGGTATCATATAAGGCCATATCCCATTTCATCATATCTCTTGGGGTACTATAAATATTCTTATCGCCATAAACGGCATCAAGGAACATGAAAGGCTCTTTTTGGTTATTGAACCTGTAAGATTGCAATACAGAATCAGCTTTTTCCATTGAAAAAACAAAGCTGTGATTCATTCCCAGAGGCTTGAATATTATCTGATCAAGATAGTTGGCAAAGCTCAATGTGCTTACTTTTTCAATAATGAGTGCCAAAAGGGCATAATTTGTATTACAATAATCGAAATAAGCATCTGGCCTGCCAATGTTCAACATTGCTGATTTTTCAATAATCAATTGAAGCACATCTTGATTGGTCAAGGTTTTTTTGGTATCCCATCCTAGGCTTTCAGCGAAATGTACATAGTTGGGTAAGCCACTTCTGTGACTCAAAAGATTGCGGACTGAAATTTTTGGGAAAGGGAAACCTGTTAAGAACGAAGCAACTGGCTGGTCAATGCTTATTTTTTTGTCTTCAAATAATTTGAGCAAAGCCATTGCCGTAATGGTCTTTGAAACAGATGCCAGATGAAAAGAGGTAGAGAAATTGATCGAGTCTCCCTTTAAAACCTGGTTTAAACCATTATAGGCCTCAAAAATGATTTTCCCGTTTCTGGAAACTAAAATACCTCCATTGAATCTTGAACGAAGCAGTGTTTGCTGATAAAAGCGCTCACTTGATGATTTGAGTTCTAAATCCTCTGCTGACAATACCGGGCGCTCATTGATTTCTTTAATGAATGTAACCTCTGGAGCAGCCTTTTCAACCCTTAAACGGGAATCAGCAAAATAAAAGAGTGCTAAAAAAAGGATGAACAAAACCGCAAATACCTTCAATTTCTGCATGTGAGCCCTTAAATTGGATGCGCAATAATAAGTTGTTAATTTCGCATAAAAATACACTAAAAACCAATGGCCTTAACAAACAAAACCAGCTATCCTAAAGACAAAATTAAAATTTTGTTTCTCGAGAACATTAGTGATGCTGCAATCAAAGTATTTCGAGATGCTGGTTATACCGATATAAAAAAACTCGGAGGGGCTCTCACTGAAGAGCAATTGATGGATGAAATCAAAAACGTTCATCTGTTGGGTATAAGATCCAAGACCCAAGTGACTGAAAAAGTGTTAAAACATGCAGCAAAACTTCAAGCTATTGGTTGTTTTTGTATTGGTACAAATCAAGTCAATCTTCAAGCTGCAACCAAAAAGGGTATAGTTGTTTTTAATGCACCATACAGTAATACCAGATCAGTGGCAGAATTGGTTATCGGGGCATCAATTTTATTAATTCGAAAAATTCTAGATAAAAACAACGCTGCCCACAGGGGAGTGTGGCAAAAAGATGCAAAAGGAAGTTTTGAACTAAGAGGTAAGACTTTGGGTATTATTGGATACGGTAATATTGGATCGCAAGTAAGTGTTCTTGCTGAAGCATTAGGCATGAAAGTATTGTTTTATGATACGATAACTAAATTGCCTTTAGGAAATGCTGAATCCAGAAAATCAATAAAAGATTTAGTGGCTCAGGCCGATATCATTACACTTCATGTACCTGAAACTGGACAAACAAAAAATTTAATCAATAAGAACCTGATCAAAAATTTTAAAAAGGGTTCAATTCTGATCAATTATGCTAGAGGTGAAGTTGTTGATTTAGATGCTCTGAAATCAGCTTTGTTAGAAGGTCTGATTTCTGGTGCTGCAATTGATGTCTTTCCTTGGGAACCTGAAAAAAATGGTGATGTATTTACTTCACCTCTCCAAAATATTCCCAATGTATTGCTCACTCCACATGTAGGGGGCTCTACTGAAGAGGCACAATACAATATTGGTGAAGATGTAAGTGCCAAGCTGCTTCAGTACCTGGAAGTCGGTGCTACTTATGGATCTCATACTGTACCCGAAATCAATCTTCCTTCTCAAGAAGGAACCCACCGTATTCTGCATATTCATTCGAACGTACCTGGTGTTCTTTCAGAAATCAACAGTAGCCTTTCTGAACATAAAATCAATATACTCGGACAGTACCTCAAGACCAATGATGAGATTGGTTATGTTGTATTGGATATTGATAAAAAACTATCAAAAAATGCTGTTGAATTGTTGAAGCAGGTAAAAGGAACACTTAAGGTTCGACTTCTATATTAATGATGAACCACGACAAAATACTTGAATACTATTTCGCAAGTCCTGTTGGTTTTGACATCAGCTTATTTGGAAATGGTTTGATACACCAGACTTTCCTACTATCTGAAAAAGGAATTCCTGTTTATATTCTTCAGGAAATAAATACTTCAGTTTTCAAAAAGCCGAAAGCCATTGAAAACAATTTAGAAAGACTTGCTTCTTTTCTAAATGAAAAAGAAAAACCCCAATTTTTCCCATTGCCAAAGAAAACCTTGTCTGGCAGATCCCATCTTGAAATCGATGGGAAGGTAATTCGATTGACGGCTTTTGTTCCTGGTTCACATTCAATAGACAGTTGCGTTTATCCCGATCAGGCATATACTGCGGCATTTCAGTTCGGAAAATTTACTGCTGCTTTTGAGGGGTTAGATATTACCCAATTGCAGCCAACGATTCCCGATTTTCACAATCTGAGTTTTCGTTGGAAACAATTTGAAGATGCTTTGGTCAATGGTGATAAAGCACGCATAAAATATGCTGATAAACAAATCAAGTATCTTTTTGAAAATAAAAATATTGTAGATCGATACGAATACATCTCCGCATCTCCAATGTTTTCACAGAGGGTGACCCACCACGATACAAAAATAAACAATGTATTGTTTGGTGAAAAAGGAGAGGGGCTGTGTGTGATTGATTTGGATACTGTAATGGGGGGATTATCGATAAGTGATCTGGGAGATATGTTCAGGACCTATCTTTCTCCAGGAACTGAAGAAGAAACGGATCTTGAAAAAGTGTTTGTCAGAAAGGATTTTTATACAGCAATCGTTGAAGGGTATTTAGAGAAAATGTCTATTTGTTTATCTGATGATGAAAGAAATTCAATTCCATATGCCGGGGAATTCCTCATTTACATGCAAGCGCTAAGGTTCTTGACTGATTTTCTAAACAATGATATTTATTATGGCATCAGCTATGAGATGAATAATTTCAACAGGACCATCAACCAACTCCATTTGTTAGAAAGCTATCGGTCAGCTGTTGAATAGTAGCCTATTTCACTTTACGCTGAAATAGCGTGTCTGTCGGCATCTTTATCATTGAATCTGCTCCAAATATGTTCACCGCTTTCCATTCTTTTTTGAGTGAAGCGATTTCGTTTGGATCGATTCCTGTTTGGTACAAATACACGCTTTGGATGGATTTGTTTTTAAGCAAATTTTCAATTCCTGATTTACTAACACCCGTCGATGCAAGGTTGATGTACCTGAGCTTTTCTAAGGAGTTAAAATCTTTAATGCCTTTATCTGTAATTTGATTTTCATCTAACCAAAGCTTTTCAATGTTTTTTAAGCTTTGTAAAATCGACAAATCTGTATCGCTTACTCCACTTGCTGTAAGCTTTAGCTCCACCAATTGTTCGGTGATTGACAATAGTTTTTTTAAAGCTTGATCGTGTGGCTTGTCAATATTAAAACCAACTACTCTGATGTGATGATCTTCTTTTGAAATTTCAGAGATAACCCATCCTGCCTTTTCTAATTCTAGTTTAGTCTTTGTTGAGATCGGTGTAACATCTTCTCTTTTGCTTACTTGTTTTTCTTTAGTATGATAATCTTTAAACGCATTCAATGCCTTTCTAACTTTTTCTTCAGCCTCTATGTTTTCCACTTTCTGATGGAAAGTTGCACCAGAACTGACCCACCACTGAAATATCGTAAGTTCAAAGTCTGTTAATTGTTGTTTTCCTTTTGGCGGCATGTGGTGCTCATTATTCAATTCTAGTAATATTCTTTTGAGCAATTCACTTTGTTCAGGCTGTTGAATATTAATGACATCGCCGTTTTTACCGCCAGTCAGCAACCAAGTTGAATCATCTAATCTTAGTTTCCCCTTTTGTTTATCGGCGCCATGGCATTGGACACATTTCATGTTTAGCGTAGGCTGAATGATGTCTTTATAAATTTCAGCTTGATTGATGTCTGTTATATTCACAGTGGTTTGTATCAGATTTTCTTTACTCTCAAATGATAGAAAATCATCACCATGAGTAAGCGAGCCACCTAAATGACCTGTGCTGAATAAAAAAATAGATAGAATGATTAAACTTATAGTGTATAGAATTTTATTTCTGATAATTTTATTTCTACTTAGTGCATAGAAAAGAAAAAGGAGCGTAGTGATGATTGCAGTCCATTTATGAAGATCAACATCCGCTTCATTGTTGGAGCCTTCTTCTGCAATAATCAATCCAGTGAGTAAGGAGAGACATGAAAACAGAAATCCAATGATGATAATAGGGTTTATATTTTCAACCCAATGTTTTCTTTTTTGAGAGAATGACGCAAATTCAAGAAGGATGACCAAAATAAAAATACCTATTGGTAAATGAACAATAACCGGGTGTAATCTGCCTATGAATTCAAGCATATTTATTCATTAATCAATTAAGCAATAATTGGATCAATCACTTTGCCAAAGACATCAGTCAGTCTGAACTGTCTTCCTTGAAACTGATAGTTAAGGTGTTCATGATTAAAGCCCAATTGATTTAAAATAGTTGCTTGTATATCATATACTGAAACTTTACCATCAATTGCATTGTAACCTATCGGATCTGTTTCTCCATAACTGAAGCCACCTTTTACACCACCGCCTGCCATCCACATGGTGAAGGCATCCGCATGGTGATCTCGTCCTTTATGATAATTTTGAAGACCGTCTCTGTTTTCTTGCATAGGTGTTCTACCAAATTCCCCTCCCCAAACTACAAGTGTTTCATCAAGAAGACCTCTTTGTTTCAGATCTAATAAAAGTGCAGTGACAGCTTTGTCAGTTTCAATAGATTTTGTAACAAAACCCATATCCAGTGCAGTACCTGGGTCAGTACCATGACTATCCCAGCCCCAATCAAATAATTGCACAAACCGAACACCTTTTTCTACAAGTTTTCTTGCAAGCAAAGCATTGTTTGCAAAAGATTCTTCACCTGGTTTTGTTCCGTACATTTCATGGATGTATGCCGGCTCATCAGCTATACTCATAACCTCCGGGACAGCCACTTGCATTTTGAATGCCATTTCATATTGAGCAATTCTTGATAGAATTTCTGGGTCATTGTATTCTTGATAAGAGAGTTCATTTACTTTGTTAATTGCTTCAATCGATGATTTTCTCAAGTCCCTTGAAAATCCATTAGGGTCGTTGAGAAATAATACAGGGTCGCCTTCTGATCTGCATTGTATTCCCTGATAAACGGATGGTAGAAATCCACTTCCCCATACACTTTTTCCCGAATCCGGATTTCTTCCTCCAGATGTCAGTACCACAAATCCAGGCAAGTTGCTGTTCTCAGTTCCCAAACCATAGGTAACCCATGAACCCATACTTGGCCTTCCTAATCTTGGTGTGCCACAATGCATCAGTAATTGTGCAGGGGCATGGTTGAACTGATCGGTATTCACTGCTTTTAAAAGTGATACGTCGTCAATAACCTGATTGAAATGCGGTAAATTATCTGAAAGCCACAATCCGCTTTCACCATATTGTTTGAATTGGGTTTGTGGACCTAATAACTTTGGAACACCTCTGATGAATGCAAACTTTTTTCCTTTGATGAATGATTCTGGACAATCCATCCCATCCATTTTTTGCAATTCAGGTTTGTAATCAAACATTTCTAATTGAGATGGAGCTCCTGCCATGTGTAGAAAAATGACTGATTTTGCTTTACCAGCAAAATGTGGGGCCTTTGCCATCAATGGATTTGAAGCAAGTGGGTTATCATTTTCTGAAAATAAATTACAACTATCCAAGAATGATCCCAAAGCCATCATACCCATTCCTGTTCTGCATTGCTTTAAAAAATGTCTTCTCGTCTGAAAGGACAGTTCAGCATGTTGAGCTTCAATCTGTATTTTTTCTCTGGCCATAACCTTGTCTAGTTTTTCGTAATGACTTCATCTAGGTTTAAAATTGCATTGGTCACAACTGCCAATGCAGCTAATTCAGCACCTTGTTTTTCTGTGCTGCTTTCTGCCAACATTTTAGTAACTCTTTTTTGGTCATTGCTTAATTGTTGCAGTGTATTCAAATATAAATTTTCAAGAATCCTTATTTTATATTCATTAATAGGAACACCAGTTGCTATTTTGTAACCTTTACCAATCTTATCCTTTATTGCAGAAGGTTGGTCTTTCATCAATTGTTTGGCAAACTGCACTGAAATATCCCAGTAGGTTGAATCATTCAATAAAGTCAATGCCTGCAGTGGTGTATTGGTTTTTATTCTTCTGCTAGTACAAACTTCTCTTGCTGTACCATCAAAATTTATAAATGAAGGGTAGGGGCCAGTTCTTTTCCAATAGGTATATATAGCCCTTCTGTATTGATCTTCTCCCTCACTTTTTACCCAGCTTCTGCCATCGTAAGGTGAAGCCCAGATTCCGTCGGGTTGATAGGGCATAACACTTGGACCATACATTTTTTCACTGAGGTTACCAGATATAGCCAATGCCTGATCTCTGATTTGTTCCGCAGTGAGCCTAACCCTAGGTGCTCTCGCATAATATTTATTAAGCGGATCCTTTTGCAATGCATCTTTTGTTGTAATGTTTCCTTGTTTGTATGTTTCTGATAAAACAATTCTTTTAAGTGTTTTTTTTATGCTCCAGTTATCATCTTCCATAAAAGTATAGGCTAGATAATCAAGCAGTTCAGGATGTGTTGGAGAAATACCCTGTGATCCAAGGTCTTCAAGTGTTTCAACCAATCCTTGTCCAAATAATTGTTCCCATAAACGATTGACCATTGTCCTAGCAGTCAAAGGATTTTGTTTATCCGTCATCCATTTTGCAAGTTCAAGTCTATTTGAAACCTTATTTCCTTTGTTGCTTGTAAAAAGTGCAGGAATGCCGGGGTCGACTTCTTTGGTTTTGATCATCCAGTTTCCTCTTTCAAATACAAAAGTCTTTCGCTTCATGTAGATGGGGTTATCTGACATGATAGGTGTAAATTCTGCATCTGGTTCATTCAACAATTTTAAAAAGGTCTGGTAGTAGACCATCCCTTCATTTGATGTTGATGATGGAAAAGCAGGTGTGAAAACCAGCCAATCTACAAGTGGACCAAAATCTTTGTCAAGTTTGAGTGAGGCATTTTCATATTTGAAATAGAAGTCGTGTTTGCCTGTTAATGCAGGATCAAGTTGTATGGTATATAAATCCCAATCTTTTGTTGATTTATTGATTTGAAGGGTTGCGACTGGCTTTGAATTAGGGTTATCTGCATAAAGGATTAACCTTCCATTGTTGACAAAAGAATTAAGTCGAATCAATAAAGTTGGTTTATCTGTACAATCACGTTGACTGAATTTCGCCCATGAATTTTTTCTCAAGCGAAGCGACTTGGTATCTTCCAATGCTGCATTATACATGGAATCTACCGTTATACTGTTAATACATTGTTGTCCAGTTTTCAACAACCGCCAAAAAAAATCATTCGTTTGTTTGTCGGTTGATTTTTTTAACCATGTTTCAAGTTGATGAAAATCTTCCTTACTCTTATTCCTGAACTCTCTTAATAAAGGGTATTCATCATGCGTATCTTCATCTCTTGAGTCGTTAAAAAATGCCATGAACTTGTAGTATTCATCATGTGTAAAAGGGTCGTATGGGTGACTATGGCATTGCACACAAGCAAAGCTGGTACCCATGAGTGCTTCCCAAGTTGTATTGATCCTATCCAGGATTGCTGCCACTCTGAATTCTTCATTATCAGTTCCTCCTTCATCATTGTTCATTGTATTTCGATGAAAGGCGGTGGCAATAAATTGTTCATCTGAGGGATTGGGCAGTAAATCACCTGCCAATTGTTCAATTAAAAATTGGTCATAGGGTTTATCATCATTAAAAGCCTTAATTAGCCAGTCGCGGTAACGCCAAATTGATCTGATATAATCTCTTTCATAGCCCTTGGTATCAGCATACCTGGCCAAGTCCATCCATAAGGCAGTCCACCGCTCACCAAACTTAGGTGATGCCAAAAGGCTATCTACCAGCTGTTCATAAGCCTTGTCAGATTGATCTTTTAGGTATTGCTGTTTGATCTTTTCTGAAGCTGGTATTCCTGTTAAATCTAATGAAACCCTGCGTAGTAAAACTTCTTTATCGGCCTGTTTGGATCTTTCTAAATCCTGTGCCTCAAGTTTTTCATCAATGTACCTATCGATTTCATTTCCTTTTTCCTTACTGAACCAACCCCAAAATCCATTACTGGGTATATTCGGAGCTTTTACAGGCAAATACGACCAATGGGTTTCAAATTTTGCACCTTCATCTATCCACCTTGTTAGTATCTCAGTTTCTTCTTTAGACAGAGGATTTTCTTGATAGGGCATTCTTTCTTCCGGGTCGGTCGAATGTAACCGTTTGATAAATTCACTGTTTTTAGCATCTCCAGGTATAATAGCAGGTTTACCAGATTCAGTGGGAGAGAGAGCTTCTTCTCTGAACAATAAGCTGAAACCAGCTTTTTTCTTCACACCTCCGTGGCAAGAAATACATTTTTGGTTTAAAATGGGTTTGACCTGGGCATTGTAATCAACCGGATCCTGGGTAAAAAAATACAAATAGATCCCTCCTGTCAACAAAATACCAGTAATGGTCAGTAATATTTTTGATTGATATATGCTCTTCATAACCTCTTCATAAAATATTGATCAAGTTCCAGTTTCAGCAGTCTTACTTCATCAGCATCAAGACTTGCATGTTTTAATTCTTCAGACATATTGGGATTGCTGTACAACATATTTGACATGATGGAAGTCCTGGCCGAACTGTGAAACGCCTTTGCACCAGTTGAGGCTGCCAACTGAACAACATTGTTCGATCTTACACCAGACCCTGGCATAATTTTGATTCTATCTGCAGCCTTATCAACCAATTCTTTAAGCATCTCTTTACCCTCAAGTGCTGTTTGATATAATCCACTTGTAAGTATTCGTTTACAGCCTGTTGCAATGATATTTTCTAATGCTATGAATGGGTTAGAAACTCTGTCAAATGCACGATGGAAAGTCACCTCCATATTGCCAGCTGCAACTACAAGTTCTTGAGTTCTTTCAATATCTACATTTCCATCCGGAAGAAGCATCCCAATCACAACGCCTTCACAACCAAGGGATAAGCATGTTTTTATATCGGTTTTCATGGCCTCAAATTCTTCCTTGGTGTATAAAAAATCACCACCTCTGGGTCTAATGATTGGAAAAACTGGAATCGAGCATGATTTTTTGGCTTGCTCGATCATACCATGTGAAGGGGTAGTACCACCTTCTGAGGGATTGGCACATAATTCAATTCTGGTGGCCCCCATGGTTTGAGCAATACTGCAGGAAGCTATATCAAAACCGATGATTTCTAATTCGTAAGCCATACTAATTAAAATAACTTTCTCCAGGTATTACAATCTCTTCTTTTTCTGATTTAACTGCATATGAGAACCCTTTTTGTAAGGCGTATGCCCCGTAGTTCCCAAATTTGTCGATTGCCAAAAAACCAATTTGAATGTTCTTGGCTTTCTCTGGATCACGTTTTGCGATTCTTTCCACGACTTTTTTGCAGGCCTCACGGGGAGAATTCCCTTGTCTCATATATTCTACAACTAAGTGAGAACCAACACATTTAATTACTTCTTCTCCAACACCAGTTGAGGTAGCTGCACCAATTTCATTGTCTACAAATAGGCCAGCTCCAATGACTGGGGAATCACCAACACGACCGTGCATTTTGAAGGCCATACCACTTGTGGTACAACCACCGCTAAGATTACCCTTAACGTCTAATGCCAACATACCGATGGTGTCATGGTTGTCGATTGACCCAGGGAAAAAGTCTGGACCAGGTTGATTTTGGTTAAACGACTTATTTTCAATGTTCATTACAGGGTTGTATTGCGACTTTTTCAGCCATTCTTTCCAGGCCAGTTCACTGTCGGGGGTTAGTAAATTCTCCTTTTTAAAGCCATTGGCCAGTGCAAATTGTAGCGCTCCCTCACCAACAAGGATGACGTGTGGTGTTTTTTCCATGACCAAGCGAGCGACAGATATCGGATGAATGATATGTTCCAGACACATGACCGAACCGCAATTTCCATTTTCATCCATAATACAGGCGTCTAGGGTAACACGACCATCACGATCCGGGTAACCACCGTAGCCGACTGTTTTATTGCTCTGATCAGCCTCAGTAACCCGGGCACCTTGTTCAATAGCATCCAGTGCGCGACCATTATTTTTTAGAATTTTCCAGGCTTCAGCATTGGCTGCTTTGCCAAAATCCCAGGTAGATATTACAATTGGTTTAGTTGGTAAACTCTTGCTGGCTTCTAAATTTGTTGCTGAAATTACAGGTATTGTAAGGAGTGAGTTTTTTAAAAAGTCTCTACGGATCATACGCAATCGTTTATGATACAATTTAATTCAATTGAGCATAATTTCCTCTATAAACTAGAATATTAACTCTTATAATTTATATTATGTTAAGTAAGATAATTGAGATTCTACCCTTATTCAAATAGATTTATGAATAACATTATAGCTGGTATCCTGCTTGGTGAGTAATAATAAATTGAACGAGATTGTTCAACTCCAATCCTGCTCTTTGGCAGGCATCTTGAATATCGTCGCGACTCACATTGGCCGCAAAGGTTTTTTCTTTGATTCGTTTTAAAGCACCTTTGAGTTCCATTCCTTCATAACCATTGGGTCGCATTAATGAATATGCATGAATTAATCCTGATAATTCATCAAAGGCATATAACATATGATCCATCCTACTTTCTGGTATTACACCAAAATGGACATGACCGTGTGAAGCAATCGCCCGAAGAACTTCTGGACAAACATTCTTTTCTTCCAGGTATTCAATTATCTTTTTACAATGCTGATCCGGCCATTGATCCCAATCTGCATCATGCAGTAATCCGGCCATTTGCCATTTCCATACCTGTTCTGGATCCAAACCCTCATTTTCCTCTGCCCAGGATTTCATTAATCCGCCTACCTGAACCATGTGCAGCTTT
>Ga0315906_10000237_pt1 | contig 92376 bp, 76 predicted proteins | sample LakEriMetagenome_4_FD_203526 | JGI IMG/M metagenome (GOLD analysis project Ga0315906, IMG submission 203526) | Freshwater fungal communities from buoy surface, Lake Erie, Ohio, United States - Buoy 2 MA122 | ecosystem: Environmental > Aquatic > Freshwater > Lake > Lake biofilm | place: USA...
TCCTGACCTCAGCAAAGCTGAGCGTCATGGATCTGCTGCGTCTACCTCCCGATTGCAATCGGGACCGCCACCTGGGCAATATGAACTGCAAATATAATTTGCAGAAAGAACTTCAAGATTTTGAGCGCCGACGACTTCGTGTCGGCGTTCTGACGATAAAATTAAACTTTATAGTCAGGAATCTGTCTCGTATAAGTTTCGCCCCGATAGCTATCGGGGGCCACCTGGGCTCAAACGGCAAGGCCGTTTTCCTAAGAGAATGCAAATTTAACTCAATCCGCTATTCTGTCCAAAATACGTTTGAGGTACTTTTTCTTGAAATAAAGCTCCTTGAGATTTTCCAGATCCTTCTCGAAGAGGGTTTCTTTGCCAAACTTTTCGCAAATAAGGCTGATTTCTGCTTCCAGAGCGGTTGCCTGTATTGCTGCCTCTTTTTTCATTTTTTCTTCATCCTCTTCCGCCATCTCATTCAGCTCCATCATCTCCATCAGAAAATCCGCCGGCAGATTATATTTTTCCTCATCTTGCAACATACCGCAAATCTTGAGAAAATAGGCGAGGGTAAGATCCGGATTTCTAAGTGTTTTATATGCTTCATTAACGACAGAACTCATCTGCAGGGCTTCCTGCTGTTCCTCTTCTGTAGCATCGGTAAAATGATCCGGATGATAGTTTTTCTGTAATTCAAAATACCTGGATTGTAAGCCGGCCTGTTCCACTCTCGGGGCCGACTGCAATCCGAATAACTCATAGTAATTCATCCACAAATTTACTGATTTGACAAGTTCGGTGTCTTGACCAAGCGGGTTCTTAATTGTAATTTGCTTCAAATTTGAAATATGTTGAAGATCGGAATCATCAGGGAGGGTAAGGTGCCACAAGATAATCGGGTAGCGCTGATTCCAGCTCACTGCCGCTTTCTGCTGGGGCAATTCCCTGAAATATCCATCAAGGTGCAGCCCAGCTCCGTCAGGTGCTTTTCTGACCGGGAATATGAAATGGCAGGGGCTCAGATTACGGAGGACCTCTCCGAATGTGACCTTCTGTTGGGTATCAAAGAGGTTCCTATTGATATGTTGCTGCCGGGGAAGACCTATATGTTCTTTTCCCATACCAAGAAACTTCAGCCACACAATCAAAAATTGTTGCAGGCTATCTCTCAGCAAGATATCACCCTCATAGATTATGAATGCCTGGAACATGAAGACGGTACCCGTATCATCGGTTTCGGATTCTTTGCCGGCATAGTGGGGGCTCACAATGGTATGATGGCCTACGGCAACAGGACGGGCGCATACCGTTTAGGCAGGGTGGGCGAGTCCAGGAATTTTCAGCAGCTGATTCATACCTATTTTGGCCTGAAGCTTCCGCCACTACGAATAACCGTTACGGGTAGTGGAAGGGTGGCGCACGGTCTGCTGGAGATCATGAATCTGCTGGAGATCCATGAAGTGGAACCTGAAGAATATCTGCAGAAACAATTCCCTTATCCCGTATACGTTCATCTGAAAGGTGCTGATCTCTATGCCTCCCAATCCGATGGAACCTATTCGAGGAGTGATTTTCATGAGCATCCGGAAAAATATCTTTGCAAATATTCCCCATACCTGTCTTGCACCGATATTCTGATGAATGGCATTTACTGGGATCATAATGTTCCGCGTTTGTTTGAATGGGAGGACCTGAAGCGTCCTGATTTTCGCATTCAGACCATCGCGGATGTGACTGATGACTTCAATGGTTCCGTTCCCTGCAATCTGGGAGATTCCACTATCGCTGATCCTGTATATGGCGTGGATAAGGCCAGCTTCGGAAAAACCGCTCCCTATCTGCCGGGCTCCATCGATATCATGGCTGTCGGAAATCTTCCCAACGAATTGCCCAGGGATGCAAGCCGTTATTTTGGAGAGCAGCTGATCAAATACATCTTGCCTGAATTCAATAATCCGGATAGCAGGTTGCTCAACCATGCCACCATTGTGAAGACCGGTGAATTGACTCTTCCTTTTTCTTATATGAAGGATTATCTGGAAGGCCGTTTATAAATGCAGATAATAGGGACTCAGTAAGGTATAAAATGCCTCAGTGTAGTAGTTGTTTTCGTCTTTAATGGATAAAGAAGCCAGCTTGATCTGTTCCTCCCGGTCTTTTCTTAACAGCACCACCATGGCATGGTGCTTGTGCTGGTCGGTATGCCTGATCGCCAGCAGAAAATCCGGTGAAAGTCCCTGTCTCGCAGCTGCGTCTATAAGGTCAGCGGAACGATGGTAGGGTATGAGAATGGAAGCGATTCCCGTTGAAGGCAGTAAAAATCTACTGATGGTCCCCAGGAGACTATTCATGTTCATCGATTCTTCATGTCTGGCCCTGTTTCTGGCCTCATCAGGCGAAGGGAGGTCGTTTTCAAAAAAAGGAGGATTGGAAATAATCAGCCCGTATTTTTTGTCGGGTTCAAATTGGGCGATATCCATGGTATGGACAAACAATCTTTCTTTCCAGGGACTGTCTGCAAAATTCTCTTGCGCCTGACTCGCTGCAGCTTCGTCAAGTTCTACGGCGTCTATACTTCCTTTGATTTGTTGTGCTATCATCAGGCTCAATAAGCCTGTTCCCGTGCCAATATCCAGAATAGTATCCGTTTCAATGGGTGTCATGGCGGCCGTCCACGCTCCCTGTATGCAGGCATCTGTACATACCTTCATGCCGCAGCGATCCTGCATTACCTTGAACTGCTTGAATTGGAAATGGGGATTGCTCATATCATTACCAAACAGCCCTCGCGCTGGGCATGGTGGAAAGTGGGTCGAATAAGCCGGCCCGGTATTTATGATAGGCGGTAATGGCTATCATAGCTGCATTGTCTGTACAATATTCGAATTTCGGTATATAGGTTTCCCAGCCTTTTTCTTTGCCGAGGGTTGTAAATGCCTGTCGCAAACCGCTATTGGCGCTGACTCCGCCTGCCAGGCAGAGCCTGTTGATACCGGTTTGTGCGGATGCGAGCTCCAGCTTGTGTAACAGGATCTGTATGATCCGGTGCTGAATGGAGGCGCAGATATCAGGCAGATTATTTTGTACGAATGCTTGCTGCTCTTCCTTGTTGGCCAGAAATTCTTCTTTGAAGCTCAGGCTACGACCGGCATTTTTAAGAAAATATAAAATGGAAGTCTTGAGTCCAGAGAAGCTGAAATCGAGTCCTTCAATTCTTGGTTCGGGAAAATGATAGGCAAGGGCATTGCCTTCTTTCGCATATTTATCTATCAACGGGCCTCCCGGATAGGGAAGTCCAAGCAGTTTGGCGCTCTTGTCAAAAGCTTCTCCTGCGGCATCATCCATGGTTTCGCCGATCACTTCCAAATGGGTGGGCGAATGACAGATCACAATTTGTGTATGCCCTCCGCTTACCGTGAGGCAAAGAAAGGGGAAGGTGAGAGCAGGATTTTCAATCAAATTGGCTAATACATGCGCCTGCATATGGTGAACGGCAATCAGTGGTTTGTTCAGTGCCAATGCCAGCGATTTTGCGAATTCGCTTCCTACCAATAGCGACCCGATGAGGCCGGGAGCGGAGGTGAAGCCTATGGCGTCCAAATCCTGCATTTCCGTTTCTGATTGCTGCAAGGCCTGATCTACTACCGGCACGATATGTTGCATATGCGCACGGCTGGCGAGTTCGGGTACCACGCCGCCATATTTTTCATGAATCTTTTGTGAAGCTACTATATTGGATAATATCTTGCCATCCTTACAAACAGCTGCCGCCGTTTCGTCGCAGGAAGATTCAATGGCTAATATGGTGATGGTCTTTTCCGTAAACCTTTTTGTGATTAGCAATGTAAACTGTAAGGGAAAATATGATTAATTTGGCAATCTCCCAAATTGATTTGCAAAGATTTCCAACGATTATCTCAATAAAAAGTAAATTAGGATCGAATGGCCTGCACAGGGTCCATTTTTGCCGCCTGCGAGGCAGGAAGAATGCCGGCGAGTATCCCTACTACCAGGCAGATAGCTACGGTTATGATCATCATGGGGACAGAGACGTAAACGGGAAAGTCAAGGGGTCCGGATAAAATAAGGGTCAGAATATACACCAAAACCAGTCCAACCGCTCCTCCCAGAATACACAAAATGGATGCTTCCAGCAGGAATTCAAACAGGATGGTGGATTTTTTGGCACCCACCGCTTTCTTTAATCCGATAACGGAGCGTCTCTCCCTAACGGTAACGAACATGATATTGGCAATGCCGAACATGCCTACTATCAGGCTGATGCCGCCAATGATGGAACCGACGATATTGATGGTGACAAAAGATTGGGAGATGGCCTTGCTAAAAGCTTCCACGCTGTTAAGCGCGAAATTATCTTCCTGTGTGGGAGACAGTCGTCTGATCTGTCGCATAATACCTCTGAGCTCCTGGGTGAGGGAGTAGGGTGTGACGCCTGTCTTGCCCTTGACAATTAAAATGGGGTTGGTCTGATCCTCTGCGATGATTGTTTTGCAGCATTTATAAGGTATCATTAGACAGTTGTCATAATCCCATCCGATGAAATTTTTTCCCTCCTTGCGAATAATCCCAACAATAGTCAGTTTCTTTCCTTTCAGGTCCACTTGTCTTCCCAGTGCCCTGTTCACATTGCCAAAGAGATTTTCTGCATTCACATATCCGATGAGACATACAGGCGCTCCGCTATTGAATTCTGATAAGGAAAAATACCTTCCAGATTCAAATTGAATGGGCTGAATGTCAATCTGAGGTTCATTAATGCCATAAATCACCGCGCCCTCGAGCATATCATCCTTGAAAGTAACATTTCCTGATCCCTGCATCAGATAGGTGACTTTATCGGTCAGACTTGATCTTTCACGAACCATTGCCGCCTCCTCGTATTTCATCCTGGGCCTTGACCTGAACTTCCACCAGGGTTTGTCGGGTCCGCCGCTGTAATCCCATTTGTCAATATAAATGCTGTTGCTGCCCAGTGAGTTCACCTGGTCCTGGATGTTTCGCTCCAGGCTGTTGACCGTGGCCAGTACACCGATGATACAGAAGATGCCAAAGGCCACGCCTGCCAGGCTCAGCAGGGAACGTGTTTTATTAACCCTTAGCTCCTGAAAGGTGGTTCTGAAGGCATTCTGAAAAATATGCAGGCCCTTGAGCATACTCAAAGGTACCACTAAGGCCTTAATCTACGCGATATCTGCCGCTTTCTCGATAACTTCGCAGCCGCAAAAGCAGGAGACCGCATGAAATATTCCCAGGAAATCAGCAGACGAAAGACCTTCGCCATTATTTCTCACCCGGATGCCGGTAAGACGACCCTGACCGAGAAGTTCCTGCTATTCGGAGGCGCCATTCAGACTGCCGGAGCGGTGAAGAGCAATAAGATAAAGAAGCATGCCACCAGTGATTTCATGGAAATTGAAAGGCAGCGGGGTATCAGTGTGGCTACCAGTGTGATGACCTTTGAATACCGTAATTACCTGATAAACCTGCTGGATACGCCCGGTCACAAAGATTTTGCGGAAGATACCTACCGTACGCTTACCGCCGTGGACAGCGTGGTGCTGGTAGTGGACAGTGTAAACGGGGTAGAGGAGCAGACGCGTCGACTTATGGAAGTCATCAGCATGCGCAAGACGCCGGTGATTGTTTTCATCAATAAAATGGACCGCGATGGAAAGAACCGGTTTGACCTGCTGGAAGAAATAGAGAAGGAGCTTAATATCAGCTTGCATCCCATGACCTTTCCCATCAACAGCGGAAAAGATTTCAAGGGCGTATATGATTTGCATAACAAGAGTCTGGTGTTATTTACTGCAGGCACCAAGGCCACAGAAGATGTAATTCAGATCAATGATCTCAGCGATTCGCGTCTGGATGCATTGGTGGGCGAAAGAGATGCCAAAACTTTACGGGAAGACGTAGAATTGCTGGATGGGGTATATGGTCCGTTAAATACAGCAGATTATCTTTCGGGAGATACGGCTCCGGTGTTTTTCGGGAGTGCGGTGAATAATTTCGGAGTGAAGGAGTTGCTGGATATGTTTATCGAAATCGCGCCCACGCCAAGGCCCAGGCCCACTACTACCGGAGAGGTGAGTCCGGAGGCCGATCGCTTCAGCGGCTTTGTTTTTAAGATACATGCCAATCTTGATCCCCGTCACCGTGACCGCATTGCCTTCCTGAGGGTTTGTAGCGGTAAATTTTCAAGAAATACCTATTATCATCATGTTCGCATGGACAAGGATGTGCGCTTTAGCAATCCTTACAGTTTTCTGGCGCGGCAGAAGGATGTGATTGAAGAAGCTTATCCGGGGGATGTGGTAGGTTTGTTTGATACCGGAAACTTCAAAATCGGGGATACACTCACCGAAGGGGATGATTATTTCTTTACCGGGATACCCAGCTTTTCTCCTGAGATTTTTAAAGAGGTAGTGAATAAGGATCCAATGAAAACCAAGCAATTGGAGAAAGGGTTGATGCAGCTAACGGATGAGGGAGTCGCTCAATTGTTCACTCAATTTGGCGGAAACAAAAAGATTATTGGTTGCGTAGGAGAGCTTCAGTTTGAGGTGATACAATATCGGTTATTGCATGAATACGGTGCCTCGGTTCAAATGAATAGCCTTCCTTTTTACAAGGCCTGCTGGATCACTGCGAAGGATCCCGGAAAGCTCGAGGACTTCACCAAATACAAACAGGCTAATATCGCTGAAGATAAGGATGGGCACCTGGTGTATTTAGCCCAAAGCGAATGGTTTCTAAATACCGAAAAGACGAACAACCCGGATATTGAGTTTCATCATACGAGTGAAATACATAAGTAAGGTTCGAAGCGTTTCAAAGGTTCGAAATGTTCCAGACATTTCATTTTAACCCCTAGAACCCTGTCTGCCGACAGGCAGGCTCTGAAACCCTGTCTGCCGACAGGCAGGCTCTGAAACCCTGTCTGCCGACAGGCAGGCTCTGGAACCCCTGGAACCCTGTCTGCCGACAGGCAGGCTCTGAAACCTCTGAAACTTGTTACATCCCCGTATACTTCCCCGGCTCTATCTTTTTCAGCTCTGCTTTGATTTTGGCGGATATTTTCAGCTTATCAATAAAGGCGTGGATAGTCTTCTTGTCAATGCGTGCGGCTCCGCGGGTGAGTTGTTTCAGTGCTTCGTAGGGTTGAGGGTAGTTCTCCCTGCGCAGTATCGTTTGGATGGCTTCTGCTACCACCGCCCAGTTAGCTTCCAGATCTGATTTCAGTTTTTCTTCATTTAAAATCAGTTTGCCAAGACCTTTTTCCATGGACTGAATGGAAATAATCAGGTGTGCAGCCGGGACGCCGATGTTTCTTAGGACCGTGCTGTCGGTTAGATCTCTCTGCAGTCTGGATATAGGTAGTTTCCCTGAAAGATGCTCCCAGAGGGCGTTGGCAATTCCCAGATTGCCTTCGGCATTCTCAAAATCAATCGGGTTCACCTTATGGGGCATGGCGCTGCTGCCCACTTCGTTTTTCTTTACTTGCTGTTTAAAGTAGTCCAGACTGATGTAGGTCCAGAAATCGCGGCATAAATCAATCAGGATATTTCCGATTCTTTTGATGGCATCAAAATGGGCGGCCAGCATATCGTAATGCTCTATCTGGGTGGTGTATTGTTGTCTTTGCAGGCCAAGTCTCTCTTCTAATAGCTCATCGGCAAAGTTCTTCCAGTTGATTTTGGGAAAGGCGATGTGATGGGCATTAAAGCCTCCTGTGGCGCCGCCAAATTTGCCGCTGAAAGGAATGAAGCTGAATTGCTCTATTTGTTTCTCCAGTCTCTCTACAAAAACATAGATCTCCTTACCCAACTTCACCGGTGAGGCCGGTTGGCCATGAGTACGCGCCAGCATGGGGACATCCTTCCATTGAATAGCCAGTTTCTCCAAATGTTTTTGCAGGTTAAGGATAGCAGGCAGGAGCTCACATTCTACGGCTTCCTTCCAAAGCATAGGAACCGCGGTATTGTTGATGTCCTGAGAGGTGAGTCCGAAATGTACCCATTCCTTGATTGAACCCAGGCCCATCTTTTCCATCTTCTCCTTCATGAAATATTCCACCGCCTTCACATCATGATTGGTGATCTTTTCAATCTCCTTGATGTATCTGGCGTCCTCCACATTGAATTCCTCTGCCATGTTACGGAGCTTATTGCCATCGGCTTTTTTAAGGCTGAACAGCTTTTTCTCTGAAAGCAGGATAAAATATTCTACCTCCACCTGCAGTCTTTTCTTGATTAAGGCATATTCGGAGAAATATTCGGAAAGATGGATTGTCTTGTCGTGGTAACGGCCGTCGAGGGGAGAGATGGCGGTGAGTGGGCTGAGTTGCATGTAAAACCTATTGGTTAATTTTGCACGAAATTAAACCAAAGAGCTTGCATCAGAAAATAAGGGTAGGGGCGGTCAGTTACCTCAATGCGAAGCCGCTGACGTATGGATTGGAGCGGGGCGCGATTTCGGAACAAATAGAGCTCAGCTATGCTCCTCCTGCAGTGCTGGCTGACAAGCTGAAGGCGGGAGAGATCGATATGGGTCTGGTACCTGTTGCGGCTTTATCTGTCATCAAGGCGAGTCAAGTAGTGGGAGATTATTGCATAGGGGCTGAAGGCGCGGTAGAGAGCGTGGCGCTTTTCAGTGATTGCGAACTTTCTGAAATCGAGGAAATTTACCTGGACTATGAAAGCAGGACTTCTGCCGCCTTGCTCAGGATATTATTGAAAGAAAAGTGGAGAATATCTCCATTATTGAAGCAGGCTGAGCCGGGATATGAAAACAATATCAAAGGCAAAGTGGCGGGTTTGATCATCGGAGACCGTGCTTTGAGGCAAAAGGATAAGACCACATTCAAATTCGACCTCTCGCTGGCCTGGCAGGAACTTACCGGATTGCCATTTGTATTTGCCGCATGGATCAGCAACAGGGAACTCTCCGAGGAATTCATAAGGGATTTCAATGAGGGAAATGCCTATGGGTTGAACAGGTTGGACGAGGTGATTAAAAAAATTCATTTTCCGGAGTACGATTTACATCGCTACTATTCTACGGATATTCAATATGAGCTTGATGCAAAAAAAGCGGAGGGCATGCGATTGTTTCTTGAAAAAATCAGTGTCAGCTAAAATTCAATCAGGATAATTTGATTCCAATTCTCTTTCCCAGGTTCTCCAGAATGGGGTTTAAGTCGGGGGATATTTTTCTTTTGATCAGCAGGAATATGAAAATGGAGCAGTAGGTGGCAGAAGCTCCAATCATATTCCATATAGGACTTGTGTTTCTGAATAGCCAATAGGCGATTCCATAGGCTATCAGTGAGATGAGTATCACTTCCGCCGATTTTGAAGTGAAAGGCTGCATGTTGAATTTTTTCAACAGGAAAAAATACCGTATTGAATTGTAAACACTGAATGATATCAGGTTGGCAAAGGCCGGTCCGAAGATTCCGTAATGTACCGTAAGATAGTAGCTTAATGGAATGATGAGTGCGGTAAGCAGTAAGCTGGTGAGCAGTTCGAAGCGCCAGTAAGACGAAGTGCCGATGATTTGTCCGTTCACGCCTGTGCCCATTTCAATGATGGTCACAATGCCCAGAATGAAAAACACCCATCTCCCTTCCAGGTAAACCGGGTTGATACCAAAGTATTCGATCGCCTGGCTGAAGTTCAGCCAAACCAGGAAGAAAACAAACAAGGAAAAGCTCAGCAGATTGATGGACGATCGGCGGTAGATTCGGGTAATCTCCTCATAATCCTTGTTTTTCCAGGCTCTGGAGAGTAGCGGTATAGTGATGGCTACCATACTTCTGAAGGGTGCCTGTAACACAGAGACCATATAGGCAGCCAGTCCGAAAATGCCCACCTTGGTAAGGTTTTGTTTGGCGGCTAATACCAGTCCGTCTATGCTTTGCCTTAGTACATTCACAACAATGACGACAAAGGTTAGCGCCAGCATGGTAAAAATTTTCTTTCGAAATTTTCTGGTAACCCGGCTGATTCGGAGGCTAAACAAAAGTTGTTTTTTCCTTGCGAGCAAAATAGCCAGTATGAAAAAAATCAGTGCGTATTGGAACGAGAACAATATGATGAATGTTCTGAATCCTATGAAATCAAAAACCTTGAGCAGGATGATGACCAGGGTGAAAAGCCTTACAATCGTTTCCTTGAGTAAATTGGCAATTACGCCTTGCTGGAATCCATAGGAATAGGATTCCAATACGCTGTATAAAAGGATGAAAAATCCCAATGGTATTATCCAGTAGAAATATTCTACCAGCAATCTTGAATTCGTACTGAATTTTCTGGCGATTACATCTTCCATCAGGAAGATGCCGCTGATGGTTAGTACGAATCCGATTAGACTGATCAGCAATGAGACAGACAGGATATCATTGTCTTTGCTTTCCAGATTGTCGCTATAGTAGGGAAAGAATTTATGAAGAAATGCCGTTACACCAAAGGAGGAAAAGGCATAAATCAGCAGACCGATTTCGAGCATTGCACGCGTCAGGCCGTTCTCATCTGTTGAAAACCAACTTTTATGGGTAAGGAAATAGGTATTCAGGGCCCCGATCAGGAAGCCGAAATATATCCAGGAGGTGGCTTTGAGACTTCTTTTTCTGATTTGAGACATTCGGAAAACCCCTCAAATAGGGTTATTTTTGCGAAAATATTGATAATCACCCGTAATTTAAGGTTTCCGGATCTATTTGCCGTTTATTCGGGAAAATTAGAATTTTGATTGATTAATTTAAATTAAAAGGGAAGGAAAGTATGCATATTAGAAAAAGGACAACTTGCAGGGTTTGCGGATCTCCATCTTTGAAAAAGGTCATCGATCTGGGCCCGCAGTATTTACAGGGAAGCTTTGTCAAACCCGGTAAGGAAATGCCCAGTGAGCGAAAGATAGATTGCACTCTGGTGAGATGTAACCCGGAGACTGACGAAAACGCCTGCGGACTTTTGCAAATGGAGCACTCTGTTCCTCCCGAAATCCTGTATGCCGCTTATTGGTACAGGAGTGGTACCAATAATACCATGCGCAATCATTTAAAGGATATCGTTGACTCGGTGATTGACACCATTTCCAATATCAAGCATCCGCTTGTATTGGATATAGGCTGTAATGACGGGACGCTGTTGGGGTATTATCCCAAACATTTCATCAAATACGGTTGTGATCCATCAGACGTGGCGCAGGAAGTGAAAGATGCCATGGTGGTGCAGGATATTTTTCCTTCAGAACAGCTTTTCAGCATGTTGGAGGGTAAGAAGCTGGATGTAATTACCTCCATCGCCATGTTTTATGATCTGGAAGATCCGGTGAGTTTTGTAAAGGGTATTCGTAGATTCTTGTCCTCCCAAGGTGTCTGGGTTTTCGAAATGAGTTATATGCCTAAAATGCTGGAATTAGACAGCTATGATACTATTTGTCATGAGCATCTTGAGTTTTACAGCCTGGCTGTTCTTGAAAAGATACTTGCCATGGGAGGAATGAAGATTTTCAAGATTTCCTTCAATGATATTAATGGAGGCAGTATCAGGTGTTATGCTACCCACAAGGAAAACGGAAAGCATGACTCTGCGGAAAATCTTCAATTGATCAATGAAATAAGGCATAAGGAATTTGATCTGGAACTGGATACGGATAAGCCCTATGTATCCTTTCAGCAAAGGATTGAAAAACTGAAAGTGGAGCTGCATTCGCTTTTGGTAAGATTGAAGAATGAGGGCAAAAGGGTTCATATTTACGGGGCCTCCACTAAAGGAAATACGATCCTGCAATGGTGCGATATTGATAAAAATCTCATCGAATTCGCTGCGGAAAGAAATCCGGATAAATATGGCGCCAGAACCCTTGGCACCGATATTCCTATCATCAGTGAGGAAGAGAGCAGGGCGATGAATCCAGACTATTATTTGGTACTGCCCTGGCATTTCAAAGATGAATTCGTGGTGAGGGAGAAAGATGCGCTTGCCAAAGGAACAAAATTCATTTTTCCGGTTCCGGTCATTGAAATCCTCGGACAATAAATCATTTGATATGAACATCAGGAGGTTGATCGGAAAATTCGGTAGCGGCCTTGACATTCTTCGCTTGAAAGCGTTACCCAGTTATTCGCAGGCAGGGGAGGACATGATTGTGAATTATCTGCTGGCCTCGGTAGGAATAAAAAATCCTACTTATCTTGAAATAGGTACCAATCTGCCCGACAGGGGCAATAATACCTATTATTTCTATCGCAAAGGTTACAGGGGTGTTTGCATTGAACCGGATGCATCACTGTGTGAACTGATAAGAAAGGTAAGGCCGGATGACAAATTATTGAACATAGGGATAGGTCTTACTCAGGATTCTTCAGCTACTTTTTACATTTTTCCGGGGTATCATCATAGCTGGAACACCTTTTCGGCTGAAGATGCCGCCGCCAAGGAAAAAGAGTCCGGTTTCAATGCGCGACAGGTTCAGGTTCCACTGAGAACCATCAACTCCGTCATTGATGAGCATTTTGGCGCTTGCCCGAATTTCGTTTCACTGGATGTGGAAGGCTGGGATCTGGCCATTTTGAAATCCATGGATCTGGAGAAATATCGTCCGGAGGTATTTTGTGTGGAAACCATCAGTTTCAGCACGTTGAATAAGGAAGTGAAAATGCAGGATACTATTGACTATATGCATTCCAAAGGGTATATCAGTTATGCCGATACCCACATCAATACCATTTTTTGTAAATCTGAACTCTTCCATTGTTGAGCAGAAGCTGTATGATATTGGGCGCGAATGGCCAGGACGGTCATTATCTCTCTGAATTACTCAAGCAGGAGAAATTTGAAGTTGTTTGCCTTGGAAGGCCCTTGCAGCAGGGTGATTTTGATGTGCGCGATTTCGGCTCCGTATCGGCAGCGATTCAGAGGCATAAGCCTTCTTTTCTGTTCCATCTGGCTGCCAACTCCACTACCAGGCATGATGCCATGTTCGAAAATCACGCGACCATCTGCACGGGAACTGTCAATCTGCTGGAGTCGGTGCGTCTATACTCGCCCGATACCAGAGTCTTCATTTCCGGAAGCGGGCTTCAATTCAGGAATGACGGCCGGCCTATAGATGAACAGACCCCTTTCGAGGCGAGAGATCCCTACAGTGTTAGTCGTATACATTCAGTATACGCGGCCCGCTATTTCAGGACTTTGGGAATCAAAGCCTATGTAGGATATTTTTTCAATCATGATAGTCCCCTTCGTTCCGACCGGCATGTAAGCAGGAAAATAACGGATGCGGTCAACAGAATCGCCGGCGGTAGCAAAGAAATATTGGAGATCGGGAATGTGGAGGTGGTCAAAGAATGGGGATTTGCCGGTGATATTGTCCGTGCCATGTGGACACTCGTGAACAATGATGTCGAATTTGAAGCAGTGCTGGGCACGGGTGAAGGGCATAGCATCAGGGAATGGCTGCAATTATGTTTCGACAAGGTGGGCCTTCGCTGGCAGGATCATGTAAAAATTAAGGAGAATTTCAAAGCGGAATACTTCTCCCTTGTAAGTGACCCGGCACTCATCAGGTCAATGGGTTGGAAGCCTTCCATATCCTTTGAACAATTGGCCGAAATGATGATGAAAGCATGATGGCCGATACAAGAAAAATATTGCTGATCCATCTTTTCTCAAACGGAGATTGTTTATACGCTACCACGGTAGCCAGACAGATTAAAAAGGATTTCCCAAGCTGCAGGCTCACATGGGCTATCTCTCGCGGCTGTCAGCCTATGATAGACAACAATCCCGATGTGGATGATATATGGGCGATTGAAATGCCGCCGGGAGAGGACAAGGAGAAGATTTTTTTTGAGATTCTCGAAGAAGCGGAGAGGCAAAAGAAGTGCGGGAAGTATGACTTGGTATTTTGTAGTCAGGTGTTGGGTGACAACTGGAGTCATTATGACGGTTGCGTGCGGACCTCAATTTATAAATGTTATGATAAGCCTGTCACCGTCGATAAAAGACCGGTCTTGATTCTGAAGGAAGAGGAGAAAAAGAAGGCTGACCTTTTTTTTCAGCAACACGGACTTGGAGCATACAAAAATGTCATTCTATATGAGTGCGCGCCACTCAGCGGTCAGGCAAATTTTACCGATGATTTTGTAATGTCGGTAGCCTCCATGCTTGCTGATTATCCGGGCACGGCAGTGATATTGTCCTCCGCCCGGCAATATCCGATTGACAAGAAAGGAGTAGTAGACGGCAGCGGTCTGACCATCAGGGAAACTGTCGCACTATCTAAACATTGTACCATGCTGCTAGGTTGTTCAAGTGGCATTACCTGGGCGATTCACTCTCAATCGGATTTATTGTTGCCTTCTGTGCATTTATTGAATAAGGATAGCTATGTGTTCAACCCTCCCTCTGTTGCTATGAAAAAAGCAGCAGAATCGGTTGATCATCTATTGGAATTATATCGGTATGACAGGGGAGTCATCAGCCGGGTTTTCAATAGCATTATGACAGAGGGATTCCAATCTGCAAAAAACCGTTTCAATCAGCTCCCCGGTAAGCAATTCAAGATATACAGGGGAATTGTACATGGTTTATTGCGCAGAAGGAAATGGCGATTATTGACAAGGTTTATCGGTATGAACCTGTGCGAGAATGGATCTGATTTCAGGATGATTTGGAAAATCTTTCAGGGTTTTATCCTATTCCCTCTGGATTGGCTGTTGAAAAGAAAGGGATGATTCGCTTTTATGCCTGCTTTTTCTTCTGGAATTTTAATTCTTCCGTCATCATTTCCGTGATCATGCTTTGTAAGTCATATTGAGGCTTCCATCCGAGTTTTTCGTTTGCCTTACTGGCATCCCCCAGCAAAAGATCGACTTCGGCAGGTCTGAAATATCTTGGATGAACACCTACGACCTGCTTTCCTATGGGCACCTGGTAATCGGGATGGTTACAGGAAACAACAAACGCTTTTTCTTCCAGTCCGCTTCCCTTGAATTCGAGCGTGATGCCCACATGGTCGAAAGCCATTCTTACAAAATCTCTGATGGAGGTGGTGATATTGGTAGCTAGTACGAAATCCTCAGGTGTGTCTTGTTGCATCATCAACCACATGCCTTCCACATAATCTTTGGCATGTCCCCAGTCCCTTTTAGGGTCGAGGTTTCCGAGAAACAATATTTCGTCGTGTCCAAGGGCGATTCTGGCGGTTCCTATGGTGATCTTTCTGGTTACAAAACTTTCGCCACGCAGTGGACTTTCATGGTTGAATAGAATGCCATTTACGGCATAGATGCCATAGGCCTCCCTATAATTAACCGTAATCCAGTAAGCATATAATTTGGCAACTCCATAGGGGGAGCGAGGATAAAAAGGAGTGGTTTCCTTTTGTGGTATTTCCTGAACTTTTCCGTACAACTCTGAAGTAGAAGCCTGGTAGAATCTTGTTTTTTTCTCCAGTCCCAGTATTCTGATCGCCTCCAGGATTCTCAATACACCCAGGGCGTCAGAATTGGCAGTGTACTCCGGTGTTTCAAAACTTACCTGCACATGACTTTGCGCCGCAAGGTTATATATCTCGTCCGGTTGTGTTTGTTGTATGATACGGATCAGGTTGCTGGAATCGGTCAGGTCTCCGTAATGCAGATGAAACCTGTCCGAAATCTTATTATCAAACAATAGGTGGTCAATACGATCGGTATTCATCAGGGAGCTTCTTCTCTTGATGCCATGAACATTGTAGCCCTTCTCTAATAAAAGGTCAGCAAGATATGCTCCGTCCTGTCCGGTGATTCCTGTTATAAGCGCTGTCTTCATACTCAAATTTGGGCTTCAAAAGTATGATTTATTGCTCATTTTCGAAGGAACATAGCTACAAATTGATCAAATAAATCTTGCTGTCAATCAATGAAATATAAAGGTCATTGCAAATTTGGATAAAAGAAGAGCAGTTCTTATTTTCGGAAGCTGTTACAGCCGAAAGGAGATTATGAAGGAAATGAAAAAAGCTGTTTTTACCATAGTAGCTAAAAACTACATAGGCCTGGCTGAGGTGCTCGGTCAATCCGTACGCTCAAAGACGGACTGTGACTTTTTCATTTTGGTGGCGGATGAAATAACCCCCGATGTATCAGTTCCCTCTCATGTCTTAATTGCCAGAGATTGTTTGGAATATGAGCGATCCGTCTGGGAAAAAATGTCCTTTCAGTATAATCTTGTCGAATTCTGCACTGCCATCAAGCCTGCGGCCTTTCAATATTTTTTTGACAAGAGGCAATTTGAAAAGGTAATCTATGCTGATCCGGACGTGTTTTTTTTCGATTCCGCCGATCACATTTTTAATGATTTGGATCAATATCCAATTCTTCTTACGCCTCACTTGCTGAAATTACAGACTCAATTCAAGGGTGATTATGCTGACTATTTGTTCCTTTCCAACGGGACTTTCAATCTGGGCTTTCTGGCTTTAAGGAAAACCGGAACCGTGGGTGCATTTCTAGAATGGTGGCATGAGAGATTGGTCAATCAGTGTTATTTCGACTTTGAAAAGGGTATGGCTACTGACCAGAAATGGATCAACCTGTTACCTGGTTTTTTCAGCTCTATGGAACTTAAGGTCTGCTTCCACAAAGGAATGAACGTGGCTCCATGGAATTATCATGAAAGAAAACTGATGAAACAGGGCGATCAGTGGCAGGTGGTGGACAGGGAAACCGGGGACGGGGCTGTGCCTCTGGTTTTTGTACATTTTTCCGGGTATGATTATGGCTCCTTTCTGCGGGGGCAGCCTGACCATAAATCGGAATCCAAAGGATATGCTGACTACGAGCCGATTTTCAGGGAATATGCCGAGGCGCTCGCTAAAGGCGATTTCGCAAAATTCATCAATCTTAAATACAGCTACGCTTTTTTTGATAATGGCAAAAACATCATCAGTCTCAATCGTCGGATTTTCAGGAGTCTGACGGATGAAGGTAAGATCTATGCAGCGCCATTTTCCACCAAAGAGGGCAGCTATTATCAGTTCTGTAAAAAAGCCGGATTGATAGACACTTCCGCTGTTTCTGCGGATAAAATCACCAATCGCCAGATTGGAGGCTTCAGTACCAAACTGAAATACATAAATTTGTTCTTCACTTTTGTCAAGTTTCTCCTGGGCGTGAGGCGTTACAGCATGATGATACGTTTTTTCAGAAGGTATTTTCAGGAGGAAAACCAGGCCTTTCTGCTGGACAGGGAGCTGGGTAAAAAATTCAAATGATGGGAATAATCTTCAGTTTATTGGACAGGATCATCTATCGTTTGCTGTTTTTCCCATTGTATAAAATCAGCTTAGGTGCCATAGGCAGCGGTAGCCGCTTGAAGAGGCCTACTTTATCGGGTGCATCCCGGATTTTTATCGGTAAAAACGTGTATATCCGAAAAAACGGTTGGCTGGCCGCGGAGCCGGTTACCGGTGATTCCCGTTGCAAGATGTCCATAGGAGATGGAACTTATGTTGGAAACTCATGTCACTTCTTTGCTTCATCTTCCATTGAAATCGGCAAAAAGGTCTTGTTCGCGGATAAAGTCTATGTCAGCGATAATGTTCATTCCTTTGATGATCCCACTATTCCCGTGATTGATCAGCCTGTGCGACAATTGAAAAAGGTTACCATAGGAGATGGTGCCTGGATAGGAGAGAATGTATGTGTGATCGGGGCTTCGGTAGGTAAAAACAGTGTTGTGGGAGCCAACTCAGTGGTCAATAGTGATATTCCTGATTATTGCGTAGCGGTGGGCGCTCCGGCGCGAATCGTCAAACGCTACGATTTTGAAAAGAAATGCTGGAATAAAACAGACCCGCAAGGGAATTTCATTTAGAAAAATATGAGAATCTTAATAACAGGCGGTGCAGGATTCATCGGTTCCAATCTCGGGTTGGAACTGATACGTCGTGGGCATGAAGTAACGGTATTGGATAATCTATCCGAGCAGATACATGGTTATGATCCTGAAAGTAAATCGCCCTTATATGCGTCTATCAGAAACAAGGTCCATTTCATTCGGGGTACGGTTACGCAGGAATCTGACTGGATCAAAGCCATGGAAGGAATAGATGTCATCGTGCATCTTGCCGCTGAAACAGGCACGGGCCAATCCATGTATCAGATTAGCAGATATACGGAAGTGAATATCGGAGGTACGGCGATGATGCTGGATATTCTCTCCAGGATACCTCACAAGGTGAAGAAGATAGTAGTAGCTTCTTCCAGAGCTATTTACGGAGAGGGAAAATATCTGACCGATCAAGGATTTCCCGTATATCCCGAAAGCAGATCTGCTCAAGCGATGTCTGAAGGTACTTTTGAAGTATCTATGAAAGAGGTCAGTGGTCCGTTGAGGCTTGTGGCTACCGATGAAGATTCAAAAATCCATCCTACGTCTGTTTATGGGATTACCAAGCAGGTGCAAGAGCAGCTCGTGATGACCGTATGTCCATCCCTGGGCATAGCTCCTGTCGGCTTCCGATATCAAAATGTATATGGTCCGGGCCAGTCCCTGAAAAATCCTTATACAGGAATTTTATCCATCTTCTCGACGCAGATAAAAAATGGTCAGCCCATCAACATATTTGAAGATGGAGAGGAAAGTCGTGATTTCGTATTCATACATGATGTGGTAAGCGCTACGGTGGCGGGAATTGAAAATGCCAATGCCAATGGCGAGGTTTTCAATGTGGGCACCGGCAAAGCCACCTCAGTGAAAGAAGTGGCAAGGCAATTGATTGAATGTTACGGGCTGGAAGTGCCGGTTTCGGTAACCGGTAATTTCAGAGTGGGGGACATCAGGCATAATTATGCTGATATCAAAAAAATTCAGGCGCTGCTTGGATTTACCCCAAAAATAGACTTTCATGAGGGTATCAGACGTTTTACAGAATGGGTGAACACTCAGGAGATAGGTGCCAGCCGATATGAACAATCCTTGCAGGAAATGCGGGAGAAAGGTCTGATGAAATAAAACATATGTCTATTCTAGGTCTTGTAACGGTCTTATATAAGAGTGATGAGGTGCTGGAAGATTTTTTCCGGAGCCTTCATATTCAGGGGTACAAGGAGTATCATTTGTATCTGGTCGACAATTCCGCAGGTCCTTCTACTGAAAATGCCATTGTTGAAGGCATGAGAAAATACCCAATTGCCGGGTTCACCTATATTGATTCGGGTGGCAATGTGGGTGTGGCAGCAGGGAACAACATCGGCATCAGGAAAGCGTTGGCGGATGGTTGTGAGGAAATTCTCTTGCTCAACAACGACATTTTGATCAAGCAGGATTTTCTGCTCGGCAAGATGGCGGAATTGGCAAAAAAAGCAGATTTGGTGACTGTAAAGATTTATTATCACGATACCGGTCTGGTTTGGATGGCCGGTGGGCATATGGATCACAGAAGGGCTCTGGGCGTACACGAGGGAATGAAGATTGTGGATCATCCCGGATTGAATATACCCGGATATATCACGTATGCACCGACTTGTTTCTTATTGGTGAAATCCTCCGTTTTTCGGCAGGTGGGCATGATGGATGAACAGTATTTTGCCTATTATGACGATACTGATTTTGTGCTCAGATGCACCAAGGCCGGGTATAAGCTATGGTATGAGCCGACACTTCATTTGTTTCACAAGGTTTCTTCTAGTAGCGGCGGAGATTCATCTCCCTTTTATATTTATTATGGCAACCGCAACAAGATTTATTTTATCAGAAAACATTACAAAGGGCTTCACCGGCTATGGTTACTTTGTTATGTCTTTCTTAGCAGGACCGTATTTTATTTTCGCTATGAGAAGGCGGGAAAGCAAAAACTGGTAGCTGCCTTGAGAGACGGCTTCAAAATGAAGGTCAGCGGCAATTCCTGATGCTATCAAGAGCCTTTTTTGCGACATTGCCCCAGTAAAAATGATTGAAGTAATTTTCCGGTAGTGCGGATCCTTTGTGTTCAGCAGCTTTCAATATTTCCTGGTTGAAAGATTTCCAGTCTCCATTTGGCACAGTGATCAATTTATCTCCCGTCAGCAGCAATGGTATGCCGAGTGCGCCGTCTTCTGTTGATATGCAGGTTAGACCCCATGCAAGAGCCTCCACCAGTTTTGTCTTGATGCCGCCTCCCTCAATCACAGGATTGATGAAAATGTCCGACCCCAGGAAATAATTCTCAATGTCATCCACGAATCCCGCATAAATGATTCCTTCCATACCTCTGAATTGATTGAATCGCTCCGGAAGATTCTTGCCGCAAATGAGGATGGAGAATTTGTTTTTTGAATCGGAGCGAAGATCAGGCAATACCTTCTTAACGATGATATCCAGGGCGGCTTCATTCGGCTTGTAATTGAGGGTTCCGTTAAACAGTAGAACCTTCTGGTCCTGGCTGATGCCGTGTCGGCGCAGTATGATTTCCCTTGATCTTAACCTGTCTGTTAAGGACGGAGTCTTGTCGGTCTCAATACCATAGGTGATTACCGTGCATTTCTCTTTTTTTAACTTGAAGTGCCTAACCGCATAATCCAAATCCTCTTTCGTTACGAAAAAATTGAGATCCGAATTTCTGTGCACCAGCTTTTCATAGTTCCATAGGATTCCCCACCACCATTTTCCCGTGCTTCTGAAGCGCAGTCCCTCAATATTGTGCGAATGAGTGATGAGTCTGACTCCGGTGCTCCATTTTAGCAGGATGCCCAACCATCCGAGATAGGGATGCTCAATGATGAGGTGACTGATTTTTTCTCTTCGTACCAGCTTTTTTATTCTGAAAAAACTGCTGATATCCAGATATCTTATTGCCGTTTTTCGAAGCGGGTGGTGTAACCTTATGTCATTTGGTTGTTCGACATGATTATCCGGAGTGGTAAACAACTGCACCGGATTAAGCGAAGAAAGGTATTGATAAAACAATGCGATACCTTTTTGTCCACCCATTTTGGGCGGGTAAATCCTGTAAGGTACTATGGCCGCTATTTTCACCTCACTCATCAGGCTTGTTCTGCTCGGTTCTTTTTCAATGCGCTTCTGACAAGAAATGTCATGAAAATCAGGAAGACGATCAATGAACTGTAAAAACTGATTTCCCTGCCTAGAATATATAATTTGGGCTCAAATTGGAAAGTGATCTGATGCTTACCGGCAGGAATCTGAAGACTTCTGAGCACATAATTGACCTTCATGATGTCTGCGGGCTTCCCGTCAATATATGCTTTCCAGTCTTTGTAGAATATCTCGCTGAAAACGGCTATCCTGGCGGATTTTGATTCCGATTCATATCTGACAGTATCATTGTTGAAGCTGGTCATTTTGATTTTATCCAGTGAGTCCGGAGCTCCTGCACCTGTAACTATTGATCTATAACTTTCATCAATGATGACAGTGTCCTTTGGGTTGAATTGATTCAATGACATCATTTCTTCTACAGGACCCTTGACCCATTTGATGCCATTCACAAACCAGCAATTGCCCAGCGCATCCGGATTCATAGTTGCAATGGGTTGGCCTGATTGGTCCTGCTGAATAAAGTATTTCGTGTTCAGCATATTGATCACCGGCATATTCACTCTTCCGTTCAGCTGATATGCCAGTAAATCATCGTAAATACCCAGTTTGGCAGGGTGGTAGCCACCGATGGACTTATGATAATAAGAGGTCTTAGCTTCGTCAAGACCTCTGGTATTGAAAACTCTGAAGTTAGGATCGTTGTCTGCAAGTATTTGGCGGTCAGCTGCCGTAAGGGGGAATTCATTCTCCTCGAACGCATCCTTTCTTTCAAAGCTGTATTTATTGAGATAATTGGATCCGAGATCCAGTAAGTCATAAGCGGTCAGCAGGCAGATACCGGATAGTAAAATAGCCGTATTGATTTTTCTCTTCATGAATAATGTCAGAAGCAATCCGGCAAATAACATGAGAATAAAGGTTCTGGTAAGATCTTTTTGGAAGAAGGACTGTCTGTCTTCCTGAAGAGCGTTCATCAGCTCGCGCGCCTTGGCTTGAGCATCAGGTAGCCCTGCCTGACTGAAATAGGTTGCTACCCCTTCATATAAGTCATTATCTCTTCCCGCTTTGTAGGCATCTCCCTTACTTGCAAGGACATCTCCGATATTGGCTGTCTTGGCGGTAAGTAAGTTATTGAATTCCCTTGTCCTGGTTTCGTTTTCATTGCTGAAATCTGCACCGGAATAAGTGAGGAACGCCAGGATTATAGCGGCACCCGCGGCTGTCATTCCACTCATGAAGTTTTTCCAGTCCTTTTCTTCCGGTCTTGAAATGATTTTTTCCAGCAACATGGCTGCAAGGGCAGGGCAGAGGATTTGCGGAATCACCAAGGCCATAGTGGGAGCCCTGAATTTGTTATAAAGAGGGAAATGATCGAATATCCAATAGTTAAAGGCCGGAAAATTGTCACCCCAAGCTAATAATACTGAAAGAAAGCTAACTCCAAGAATCCACCACTTATGCTTGTTGTCGAGCATGAACATTCCCAAAATGAATAACAGGCAGATGATGGCTCCCAAATAGACCGGTCCATTGGTAAACGGCTGTGTGCCCCAATAGACTCTTTGCTGAAAGTTGCTGAAAATCTGGTTAGCTAATTCCGGTGATGGTAAGGATCCGGCTGCTTCTGCGGTTCTTGAATTTTCGGAAAGCTTCGGGAAGAGTTCATATTCTCCTTCTGTTTCTCCATAATGTAGTCCGTAGCCCATCGCGCCGGGAATCAGGAGCGTCCATGTTTCATTCTTTCCGTAACTCCATTGAAAGGCATAGTCCTTGGACAGCCCTGTTGTTTTTCCATCCTTGATATTGTCATTCTGATTCGCGTTACTATTGATGACCAGTTGTCCCCCTCGTTTGGACTCTTTGGCAAAGTCATAAACAGGTATGATAGAGACGGCACTGACAGCCAGGGCCAGAATTCCTGACAGCAACATCAGACCAAGACTTTTTCCAATATGTAAATATTCGCGTTTGAGGAGGAGCCTGATAATATAGGCCAGTGACAATGCGCAAAGAATGAAGAAGAGGTAATAAGTGATTTGCTGATGGTTTTGAGCTAGTTGAAGCGTAGTGAATAAACTTAGCAGGGAGAATCCCATCCAATACTTCTTGTCAAATATCAGAATGGCGGCACCAAGCACGGCGGGGGTATAGGCCAGCGTAAGCATTTTGGTGTTGTGTCCTGCGGTGATGATGATAGGGGAATAAGTGCTATAGGCAAAAGCGAGCGCACCTATGACAGAAACAAATGGTCTCAATCCGATACAAAGTCCGAAAAAATAAAAACAGATGCACGATAGGAAGAAGAAATTGAGAGGCTGCGGAAGCCAAAGCTGCAATGTTTGATCTACCAACGTAAGAGGAGTCCATTTGGAGTCTCCGGCTACCTGGAATGCGGGCATGCCGGAAAACATATTACTTACCCAAAGGGGGAAATGACCATATTTCTCCTTGTATTCAAAAGACTGGTGGCTCATCCCTTTCCAGGAGGTGACGTCGCCCTGGTCCAGCATAAGATCCGGATTCAAGGCCGGTTTGCAAAAAATGGCTGCTACCAGCAAAAAAGTTGCAATCGCCAGGAAATGAGGCAGCAATGCCTTGAAATTGATCGACTTCATGTAATCTTCTTTCAGGCAAAATAAGCCCAAAATGGCAATAAGCCAAAAATGATATGGCTATCAGGGGGACATCATCTGTTGCATATTCTGCATGTTTTCCATCTCGCCTTTCAGGTTCTTTCTTTTGAAAATAGACATGTCTACCTTTCCGAATTTGTAGTTGAAGCTAAGCCTCATCAATTGAGGATCTCTCAGGCGCTCATTGTCCTGGTTGAAGTAAATGGACTGTGCATGAGTGGCATTGATGCGGCTTCTGAAGATATCATTGCACTGAAGACTTACAGAGGCGGCATTGTTTTTCAGGAATTCCTTTCTAATGGTTATGTCAACAACATAAAAAGGGTCTATGTAACCCTGAGCAGTAGACAGCGTCTGTCCGAATCCGCCATGTCCGCCAAAAAACATACCGCCACCACCCGACCAGGTTCTGCCTCCGGTATTGGGCAACAAGGATTTGGCCTGGTATTCGGCATTGAGTTGAATGGAATAATTGCCGGGTAGTTTGATGCTGTTATTCAGCTTTGCGAACCAGGTGAGTCGCTTGCTGTTGACAGTACCGGGCAGATTATTGGCGTTTACCTCAGTATTGAATGCGTTCAGGCTAGCCGTCAATTCCCAGTATTTGCCGATCTTGTTTCTGGCTATCAGCTCAATTCCGTAATTGATACTACTGCTTGCATTTCCAAATGTACTGACCACTATGGTATCGGATGTTAATGAAAGGCTGGTATCCGGATACTGGAATCTTGAGATAAGATTGTCAGTATGTCTTCCATAAGCGGTCGCTATCAGCGAGTGTCCTTTGCCATACTGAAGGGTATAACTGATTTCCCCCAAATTGGTGAATTCCGGCCTGAGTCCTGGATTTCCTTTGCTGACATTCAATACGTCCGAAGAATCCACAAAGGGCATGAGCTGAAAGAAATTGGGGCGATTGATTTTTCTGGAAAAGTTGATCGCGATATCCTGCTTTGGGCTGATTTTTTTGCTGATGTTCAGGCTGGGAAACAAACTTACAGGATAGTCCACCTTGAAATCGGATTTGTTTTCGTTCATCATGGTACCGGTATATCCGGAACTCTCCAATCTAAGTCCTGTCTGGATAAAAACGGTCTTGAATTGTTTGGAATAACTCAGATAGGTGGCATATACTCTTTCATCGAAGCTGTAGTCAGTGCCATATTCCTGGATTTTTTGAAGGCTGCCATCAGGGAGATAAATGAAATTGTCCATGCTGTTCCTGAAGTTCCTTACAGCAGCCCTTGCTCCCCATTCCATTTTCTGGCCGGCAGGCAATGGGTTTGCATAGTCGGTTTGAAAAGTATAAAACCTGTTGGACCCTCCACCGGAAGCTTTCTGCTTCAGTGGGGCGAAATTGGGGAGGATAAGTCCGAAATCATTTCCGTTTTCATTTTCACTGTAATTGAGATTAGCATCCGCAGTCCATTCCATACCCGCCTTGGTGAAGTTATGTTTGAAACTGATGGCGGTTCCGTAATTTCTGAAGTAGGCTTCGGTATAGGCAGTTCTCTGATAAGAAAAGCTTTTTATTTTATTGCTGTCCTGGCTGATATTGATCAAGTCCTTGTTTTTGAAATTCCCGCCACTTGCGTTTCCGTTGATGGTGATGGTATTTCTGTTATCCAGAAATATATCCAGTCCCGTTCTCACAAATCTCCATTGTCCATTACCGATCGGGTTGTTATTTTGGGAATAGCTGATTGTGTTTTGCGGATCGGGAAAATCCATCCGCTCACTTTGATTAGTGACAATTGTTCTGCGGAACCCCATCATTCCGGCAAGACTGAAATTAAGCTTGCCTTGCCTCAAATTGAGATCGCCTCCCGTGCCCGGTTTACCTCGGGAGTCTATGCTTGCACGATAGTTTCCGTTATATCCTGTTTTTTTGTTTTTCTTGAGCACGATATTCAAAATTCCCGATCCTCCGCCACTGGCATCGTATTTTGCCGATGGATTACTGATGATTTCAATGGTTGAAATTTGATCTGCCGGTATCTGGTCCAGCGCCAGATTGGTGGGTCTTCCATCCACAAAAATCTGCGGTGATCCATTGCGCATGGCTACATTCCCGTCCACATCCACGGAAAGGGTAGGGACGTTTCTCATGACATCCAGGGCGGTTCCACCCGTTGCACTGATGTCTTTTTCCACATTGTAAATCTTCTTTTCACCGCTCAATTGCAAGAGTGGTTTAGTGGCAGTTACGGTAACGTTTTGCATTTGGAGGGTGTCAGCGGCCATTTTGATGTTGCCCAGGTCTTTATCTACCGCATTCAACATGGCGCTATAGTCTCCGCTTTTTGTCTGATTGAAATTGATTTCAAATCCTTGCTTTTGTTCCATGGTCTTATAACCGATGGCTGTTATCCTAAGCTTATAACTTCCCATTACGGACAAACCTTCGAAATTGAACTCTCCTTTTCGGGAGGAAATAACGGTTGAAAGAACGGCATCCTTTCTTTTTTTCGTGGCACTGTCAGTTTTTGACTGGATCAGTTGCACAGAAGCCCCTGCGACCGGCTTCTCTGTCTTTTCATCCAACAACTTTCCATAAAACCTGCCCATGTTCATCTGCTGACCTCCCGGCTTGAATCCGCCGGGCATTTGAGCATTCAGTTTCATGCTGTTTAATACGAACAAAAACATCCAGGCAAGCAAAATCCTTGGCATCTTCATTTTTAAAAATTATCCTGCAAAATTGAGGGTATTAATTGATAACGGTTTGGTAAATAACAATGCGGCTGTTCAAGGTCAATTTGTCCTTGCAGTATTCTTCTGGCTTATTTTTGGAAGGCCTGAGTATTTTTCTTATTTTTGCAGCTCTCACGGTGGCTGTAGCTCAGTTGGTTAGAGCATCAGATTGTGATTCTGAGGGTCGTGGGTTCGAGCCCCATCAGTCACCCAATTTCTTCTTTCCGCGTTTAACAAAATATTATTGCCGATTACCCTTCCGTCGCTGTCTAATGGCGTGATTTTGAAGTACATTTACAGAAGTAATCATTATTAAATGAATGTAAGAAATCTGGTACTTCCGCTAATGCTTTCCATTGTTTGCCCTTATGCGTTTTCCCAGGGTAATGCTGAAATTTCAGAGGAGACAAGAATAAGATTCGATATCGTTACCGGGCAGATTTCCAGACTGCTGCAGGAGGGCCATTACAGCCCACGTCCCATCAATGACAGTTTTTCCTCTATGGTATTCAATAAGTTCCTGGAAGAGCTGGACGGAGACAAGAATATCCTGTTGCAATCAGATGTGAAAGACCTGTCCTCAAAATATTTGTACGAAATAGATGATGAAATACTGAATAAGGGGCATAAAGCCTTTTTCAGCATGGAGCGGATTTATACCAAACGACTGAATGAAGTGATCGATCTTTATCCTGTGCTGCTAAGTGCTCCTTTTGATTTCTCCATCAAGGAATCTGTTCAAATGGATCCTGAAAAAATCTCTTTTCCTGCCAGCGAGAATGTGCGAAGAGAAATATGGCGGAAAAGGCTCAAATACCTTTGTTTGGCAAGGTTTTCCGATCTGCTGGAGGAGAGAGAAAGGAATAAGGAAAAGGCAGATTTCAAGGTAAGGCCAGACAGTACGCTGGAAAGAGAATCCCGGGAGCAGGTATTAAGGCAGATGAACCGGTATTTTTCCACCAGGAAAAACAGGGAGACCATCGAGGAGAAGTTCAGCATCTTCATCAATTCCATCACGGCTCTGATGGATCCGCATACCAACTATTTCCCGCCGCTTGATCTCAGGACGTTCAATGAATCCATGAGGGGCAGCATTTACGGTATCGGAGCTCAGTTAAGAGAAGATGATGGCAAAATCAAGATTACAAGTCTCGTGACAGGCGGACCTGCCTGGAAAAGCGGAGAGTTGCATGAGAATGATGAAATCATGAAAGTCGGTCAGGGTGACCAGGAGCCGGTGGATGTTTCAGGGTACGGCGTTTCCGAGGCAGTGAAGCTCATAAAAGGCTCAGAAAAGGGGAGCGTGGTAAAACTAACTGTCAGGAAGGTGGACGGCTCTATCAAGGTGATTACGCTGGTAAGGGATGAGGTCAAACTTGATGACACCTTCGTTAAGTCTGCCATCATCAAGGGGGAACATAAGATCGGGTATGTTTACCTTCCGGAGTTCTATATTGATTTTGAGAGGCTGAATGGATCCAGGTGTTCTGTGGATATGGCAAAGGAGCTGAAGAAACTGAAGGAAGAGAAAGTGGATGGTATCATTATCGACCTTAGAGGAAATGGAGGCGGTTCGCTTCCGGAAGTGGTGAATATGGTAGGTCAGTTCATCGATGAGGGTCCTGTTTGTCAGGTCAAAGGCAGGTATGAGCAGCCCAATATGCTAAAGGACAGGGAAAAGGGAATTTTATATGACGGTCCACTTGCAGTGATGGTGGATGAAGCCAGCGCCTCCGCTTCTGAAATTTTTGCTGCGGCTATTCAGGATTATCGCAGGGGATTGATAATCGGGTCTACCTCCACCTTCGGAAAGGGAACGGTTCAAAGAAACATTCCATTAGGCAAGCAACTTTTTGATGAAGACGGAAACTTGCATACCGAAGAGGAAATGGGGTCACTGAAACTTACCCTGCAGAAATTTTACCGCATTAATGGAGGCTCCACCCAGTTGAAAGGTGTTACTCCCGATATCATTTTGCCTGACAGGATGGAATATGTGAAATTCAGAGAAAAGGATCAGCCTTCCTCATTGCCCTGGGATGAAATTCCCAAAGCGCAGTATGTTCCCTGGCAGTCCGAGGATAGCTTTTTAGCAACGCTCAGAGATTTGAGAAAAAACGCGAAGCAGGATGTTGTTTTCAATATGATTAAGAGTAAAGTGGACACGCTTGAGCTGCTAAATGACAAGGAGTTCTCTCTTAACCTCTCGGAATACAGGGAAGAACAACGGCGGATCAAAGAGATGTTCAGACAGATTGATACACTGACAAAACTCAGGGCTCCATTGGATCTGATCAATATTCCGGCTGACACGGCTGTGATTCAGGCCGCTAAAGAGAAAGCGGAAAGAAACAGGCAGTGGATCAAGCGTGTATCAGATGATGTTTACATCGACCAGTCGGTTCAATTGATGAATCAGATGATCAAGCGACATCAGTTGGCAGCTCGTATCAAAGAGTAAAACGTATCTGAATTCTTTCAGGGATTGATTTTACCGATTTGAATTTCTTCCATGATAATTTGATTAATAAAAAAGCCGTTCTACAATTGAACGGCTTTTTCTATTCGAAGTTGAATCTATCGTTATCTGCCTGTTTTCTTTGTCGGAACTGCTTTCTTGGCAGGAGCCGATGGCTTGGCAGGAACAGTTTTCTTCACGGGAGTTGTTTCAGCGCCTTTGGGGGCTGATCCGGAGGGTGAATTTCTGTCTGAGGCCTTCATCACGCTCAATCTGTCAGCCATGGTGATAGCTTCATAAGCATCTATGATTCCGCCATTTTTGCAAAGTTCGCTCATCAGCGTTTTTTCAGCGGTTCCGGGCAATCTTACGGAATCCGGAATTTTTCTCGCCGTCACTTCAATCAATTCCTTTATCTCTTTTGCCGTCAGATTGGGGTAGTACTCAAAAATCAAGGCGGCCAAACCTGCAACTACCGGGCAGGCCATACTTGTTCCGCTGGAGTTGCCGTAGGTATTTCCTCCCGGAATGGTGGAGTAAATTCCAACACCCGGAGCGAAAACATCCACTTCCCGCTTACCGTAGTTACTGAAAGAGGCGGTTACACCTCCATTCAGCTTGTCGCCGCTGGCACCTACGGTGATGACATTTTCAGCCCTGCCGGTCCCGTCCTCATAAACAGGATTCGGGAAATTATCTGCTGAATCAATATTCTTGGAATCATTTCCTGCGGCATGTACCAGCAATACATCTTTTTTCTCCGCGTATTTGAAGGCATCATCCACCCATTTCTTTTCGGGAGAGAAGCCTTTGCCGAAACTCATGCTGATTACTTTGGCTCCATGGTCAACGGCATATCGGATAGCCAGTGCGATATCCTTGTCATGCTCATCTCCGTCAGGAACGGCGCGCAGCACCATGATTTCGACATTGTCGGCCACGCCATCCATGCCCAGGCCGTTATTTCTGACGGCTCCAATGATCCCCGCGCAATGGGTGCCATGGAAAGGTGTTTCAGCCATCAGGTCATTATTGCCGTAAAATTTGTCATTGATGTCAGCTTCATTGTCGCCCACAATCTCTTTACGGTATTCTTTCGGAGGATTATTAGCTGCATCTGCTTTTCGGATGGCATTTCCGATTTCTTCCAGCATTTGCTCGTTAGTGATATCTGCATTATCGTTGGAGCCCGAGACACGTAGCAGGAACATTCGCATGTTCTTACCCTCGGGGGTGGAAGGTTTGAATTCCTTGAGGTCGGCGGCGGTATACTTTTGTTTGCCCAGCTCAGCACGGATGGCTGAGTCTCCTCTGGTCAACTTGGGTTGCAGGTTTAGCATGAAAGCAAGTTGCTCCCCGGATTCTTCACCTTGTATCGCTTCCTTTGCCTTCAGGAATGATTTGTATTCTTTTTTATCCGTCGGGCTCAATTCCGTTTCAGTACCCTGGAAGTTTTCCCATTTGCCTTTGAGCTTATGAAAAACACGGGCGGCCTCATAGCTATCCTCTTTTACATTCCGTCCGTCTTTGCCCCCGATAAAATTCCAGCCATGAATATCATCCACATAGCCGTTCTTATCATCATCCTTGCCATTTCCAGGAACTTCTTTTGGATTCTTCCACAAGACAGGCTTCAGGTCTTCATGAAGGGTATCGATCCCGCTGTCAATGACTGCCACGATTACTTTCTTGCTTTTTCTTCTGTGGTTGGAAAGGTGATTGTAGGCCTTTGCAAGATTGATTCCCTGATAGCCGTCAGGGGAATAATCCAGCAGATGCCAGTTTTTAGGCAGCGTGGCCTTGGTTTCGCTTTTGCTGCTGTCTACGGTCTGTGCACCGGCTTGTACGGAATACAGGCAGGAAACCAGAAAGATACTTTTGAAAAGATTCATGTTGATGGATTTAGATGGTTGCTATTACGAAGTTAACATCGGCCGGATTGTTGCCGGGCAGGATTGACAAAATTTTATAAGTCGAATTTTATCCCCTGTGCGAGGGGCAGTTTATCAGAATAATTGATCGTATTGGTCTGCCTTCTCATATAGGCTTTCCAGGAGTCGCTGCCACTCTCTCTGCCGCCTCCTGTTTCTTTTTCTCCGCCAAAAGCTCCGCCTATTTCAGCGCCGGAAGTGCCGATATTCACATTGGCGATACCGCAGTCGCTTCCTGCATGGGAAAGGAAAGTTTCCGCTTCCCTCAGATTATTGCTGATAATAGAGGAGGAGAGCCCCTGAGGAACGCTGTTCTGAATGGCAATGGCTTCCTTCAAATCCTTGTATTTCATGATGTATAGTATCGGGGCGAAGGTTTCATGTTTCACGATTTCAAAATGATCCTTTACCTCCGCAACGCATGGTTTCACGTAGCAACCGCTTTCAAAGCCCTTGCCTTTCAGGCTGCCGCCCTCCACCAGAAATTTTCCTCCTTCTTTTTTACAGGCGCTGATGGCGTCCTGGTACATTTTGACGGCCGCTTTGTCAATCAGTGGACCTACATGATTCTTTTCGTTTAGCGGATTGCCGATTTTTAATTGCAGATAAGCATTAGCCAGCATCTTTTTGAACTTATCATAAATGGACTCATGGATGATCAGCCTTCTGGTACTGGTACAGCGTTGACCCGCCGTGCCTACCGCTCCGAAGGTCGCTGCGGTGATGGCAATGGAAAGATCCGCATCCCTGGAAATGATGATGGCATTGTTTCCGCCCAGCTCCAAAAGGCTTCTGCCAAGTCTTTGTCCCACTGCCGAAGCCACCTTCCTGCCCATGCCGGTGCTTCCAGTGGCTGAAACAAGGGGAATCCGGTTGTCATTGGATATCCATTCTCCAACTTCTCTTCCTCCTGTTATCAGGCAATTCACTCCCTCAGGCACCTGGTTTTGTTTGAAAACCTTGTCTACAATGTATTGACAAGCCACTCCGCATAGTGGTGTTTTTTCGCTGGGCTTCCAGACAGTCACATCGCCGCAAACCCATGCGATCATGCTATTCCAGCTCCAAACCGCTACCGGGAAATTAAAGGCTGAAATGATGCCCACAATCCCGAGGGGATGATATTGCTCGTACATTCTGTGACTCGGTCTTTCACTATGCATGGTCAATCCATGCAGCTGGCGGGAAAGTCCTACTGCAAAATCGCAGATATCTATCATCTCCTGCACTTCACCCAGCCCTTCCTGGAGGCTTTTCCCCATTTCATAACTCACCAGTTTGCCCAACGCTTCCTTGTTTTTTCTCAACTCCTGGCCGATTTGTCTTACTACTTCTCCTCTTTTGGGTGCAGGCCAGTTTCTCCATATTTCAAAGGCCTCCGATGCCTTTTCTATCACGGTTTCATATGCTTTCCGGTCAGCGGATACCACAGATCCGATTAATTTGCCGTCGACAGGGGAGTAAGACTCAATGATCTTACCCTTGCTTTTTATCCATTTGCTTCCTGTGGAAACGCCTTCATTCTTTCCGCTGAGTTTCAATTCTTTTATGAACTTCATATCTTAGATAATTGTTTATCAAAAATATGTAAAAAGCGGCAGCCTTTTGATTTTGGGGCTGACTCAAACAATCATTGTTATCATGTATTCGGCTAGGCAATCTGCGGAAATCAGGCAGCAATTCTGGATATCTCTGGGTCAATATCTCGCTCCCGTGCCTTCTGCTTCAGGCAGCCGAATATCCTGGCTGAATTACCATACCGGAATCAGGAATCTTTTTTTCAGGATGCATGCAGACAGCCGGGAAGCCTATCTGGGCGTGGAAACCGAGCATCAGGATCCGGAGATCAGGCGGGCGATTTTTGCGAGATTCCGACTATTGTCCGCAACCCTGATCGCTGATATCCCACTGCCCTGGCATTGGGAGGAGGAGGCGATTAACGTCAATGGAAAGAGCGTTAGCAGGATTTTCATCAGGCTGGAGAATGTAAATATTCTCGATAAGCAATGCTGGCCTTCAATGATTTCATTTTTCAAATCGGGTATCCTCGCGCTTGATAGGTTCTGGTTTGATAACTTTGAATTCTTCGAATCTTTCAAATGAAAAACCCGGTCGTTTCGTAAGACCGGGCTTTATCAGATTTTTTACTCAACCAAAATTATTGAACTACCACTTTGCCGCTGGCGACACGTTTTTTTGTTTTGTCCAGTAATTCAGCCATGTAGGTGCCTGCGGCCGCCTGGGGCAGGTTCACTTCCAGGTAGGTATATGGCTGACTGATGGATACGCTTCGACTCAAAACTCTTGATCCTTTGGAATCATAAATGTTAAGCGTTCTTATTTCTGAAGTAGTACCTCCTGAATAATAATAGCTGATGGTGAATTTTCCATTATTGGGGTTGGGGAAAATGAATAATTGTTCACTGGCTGTAGCATCGATCACCACCGTCTCCGAACTGTCAAGGCAATTGCTGGCAGGATTGAAAGCGGTCACAAAATACCTTCCTGTCGCAGACGCGTTTATTTCTATGTCTTTGGCGGTGGAAACAGGCTGACCACCATTATTTCTGAACCATTTGTAGGAATAACTTGCCGGGAAACTGACTTCGCTGTTCAATTTGATTCTTGAAGACGGTGTGATGGAGAAATTATCGCCACCCTGGACGCTGACCTCGTGTTTGAGACCGGTGCTGATCTTCGCAGGCTTGGAAATGAATATTCCGTCACAAGTACTGGTATTGACTATGACCCTGAATAATTTTCCGTTGTCGCCGCTGTTCAGCGGTCCGGAGACGTATTGTTTAGAAGTTGCCCCGGAGATGCTATCCCAGCTGGTACCATTATTGGTACTGGCTTCCCACTGGTAGGCTACCGCTGAATTGTCCGTGTTGGCAATGAAGTTGACAGGACCGGGCAGGCAAACCAATGTGTCTCGCAAATTGGTCAGGAACGGATCGCCATAAACGGATAATTTGGCTACTCTGGAAATGACATTGTTCGAGCAGGCGCCATTGATCAATACCCTGTATTCATAACCATCGCTTATCGTGGTGAGATTGTCGAGCAAAAGGCTGCTTGCGTTTGCATTTGCAATATTCGTCCAGGCATTCTGCGGGGAAGGCCTCTGCTGCCATTGATAAGCAATGCCGGTCCCTTCTCCAAGTACTTCAAATTGGGCGGATGAATCCCTGTTGAGGCATACAGCGGAGTCTGAAGGTTCACGCAGGATTTTAACCGGAAGTTTTACCGTCAGTGAAATACTGCTATCGGTATATAACCCCGAGGGATTACAAAATCCTGTGATTTGGAGCCGGTATAAATTTCCGGTAAAACCGGTATCCGGGTTATTGATGTTCAGGCTGTCGCCCAGGCTGCCCGAATAAGTGGCATCATCTTGCAAATCAATCCATGAGGAAGATCCCGGTTTCAAAACCTGCCATTGATAGGATGAGACATTGCCTTCCGCCTTGGCGTTGAAATTGATGATATTATTTCCTGTTGACAGACAGATGTCTTTCGTGACGGGTTGTCTGATGATTTCAACACTGTCGAATACCATCAGCTTGGCTGAGTCTGTGATAAAATTCGCATTACAGCCTGCAACCAATAGTCTATAGAAATTATTATTGAAAGAAGTATTCAGGTTGCTGATTTCCAGCACATCACCGTTTTCTCCGAAAATATTTGTCCAGGAGGAAGCTCCCGGAGTAAGGACTTGCCATTGAAGACCACTGATGCCACCATTGATGGCCGCGGCGAATTGCGCATCACTGCCTTCGCATAAAGAAATGCTTTGAGGGGCACTTCCTATAGAGGTATTGTCAAATACTTTGATAATCGCCGAGTTGGATAGGATAGGCTGTGTGAGACATTGTCCATTGATTCGAACTCGGAAACAATTATCATTCAACAGTGAATTGGCACCGGAGATATTCAGGGAGGAGAAGGTTTGGCCGGGCATGTCAGCGAAGCTGTTACATCCGTCGGTACTCTTTTCCCATTGATAGTTGAGGTTGGCGCCGGTTGCAAGAACAGACAGGCTCAAATTGGATCCGGTGCAAATATTCTGATTCTTCAGGGTAGACGCGATGGAAGGCAAGGGTAAAACAGTCAGCAAGGCTGAATTGGAGAAGCTGTTGCCACAGCGGCCGAAGGCCAGTAATCTGAATTGGTAATTGTCCTGGGAAGGAGCGGTCATTGAAATTTGCAGTGCAGCTGTTCTTGTGCCGGTGTATGATCCCCCTTCAGAGAGACTTGCCCAGTTTAGGCCGTTATCAGTACTGACTTGCCATTGCAGGCTGTCGGCACCGGATACTACGGTATTGAAAAGGACATTGGATTCTTCACAGACGGATGCTGATGTTGGCTGACTGCTGAAGGAAGGTCCTTGGCCCGGTATCACCACGAAGTCTACCGAAGTGGTTTGATTGATATTGCCTGCGTCGCCGGAAATTTTGACACTATAAATGCCGGGGGTAAGGTTGGCGGTATTGTTCAGTCTTACAATGGTGCTGTCTCCCGGAATCAGCGGGTTTTTGCTGAAGCTTACTGTGGTAGAAGCCGGATTATTACTTGCTGTAAGCGAAATAGGAGTGCTGAGTCCTCCGGTGACGGAAGTTGCAAGCGTAATGCTGCCATTGCTTCCGCTGCCACAGACTATGTTTCCTTGTGCTGCGGGTAAGAATGTAAATCCTGCAATGGGAGCGCTAAGCGTGAAATTCCTGTTTGAGATGTCGAAATAAATATTTCCTATCGCCTCTACTTTTACTCTCGCTTTGGTGCTTTGAATTGCGGGCAGGGTCACCGATTCAATACCGTCGTTATCGGTGGATGCTACCAGCTGATAAGGATAAGTGAAGCCACTGTCGATCGAGAGCATGATTCTTACCGTGCTGGTATTGATGGGTGCCAGGTTGGTGTTTGCCACGTTCCATTTCACATCTATCTGTGAACCTCCGGGAATAGTTTCGCCACCATTGGGATAAGTGACCTGAAATGCCGAGGTGCCAGTGATGTTTATCTTGAAATCGGATGTAAAGCCTGTCTGACATCCTGCGCCTCCGCTAACGATGCCACTGCCTCCGGCCCGGTTGTCCCGCACGGTCAACTTGAATTTCATGGTTCGGGATTTAGTGGGCAATGTCTCTCCTTTCAAGCCACCCACTTCAGCAGCAGGGGAGGCAGGATAATTGTTGACTATGACTTTCATATCGGGGAATGTCCTGCTGCCGGTAGTTTTGGGTATCCTTGATTTGAACAGCGGGCTGGTGGTATTGTTATTCCCCTTGTTCCATTCGGTGGAAGGCCCCAAATCCCATTCCTCCCAGCAATAGGTGAGCGCATCATTGTCCTGGTCAATTGCCGTTCCTGAAAGCGTGAAGGGGGTATTGATGGGGATGCTGACTCCATTGTTCAGCATCGCGGTGATGGAAGGAAGACTGTTGCCCGTAGAGGTATTGGTTCCGCAGGTGTTACTGATTCTGGCACTGATCTCATCATAACTGATGGCATGGAAAAATGCATCACTCTGGGATTGGATATCATCTGTACTGCACAAATTCGCATATCCCATGATCGTGGTGCCGCTGCCCACTTCGTAAGCGCTGCTTTGGTTGCGATTGCCACCGCATCCTCCTGTTTGACTGTTGAATGTATGACTAGCGCCTAACTGATGTCCCATTTCATGAGCCACAAAATCAATATCATATTTGTCTCCAATGGGACTAGGGCTTCCTGTAACTCCACGTGCTTTGATGGAATTGTCGCAGATACAACCTAATACAGCAAGACCACCGGCACCTGTGCTAAAAGTATGTCCAATATCAAAATTGTTTGTTCCGATTCGGTTGGTTATCACGGTTTGGCTGAGGTCTATCAACTGGCCGGCATTGGTATTGCTGTTGCCTGTAAAAGGATCGGTATTCGGATTCTGATATTCAATAAGATTATTGTTGGCGACAAGCACCAGTCTTACGGAGATCTCTTTTTCATAAACACCCACTACGCGGTTGACGGTGGTGACGATGGCGGCATGAAGTGTGGATGCATTGGAGGATCCTCCTACAGCTTGAGCGTATTCTCCGGTACAGGCTACGGCAAGTCTGAATGTCTTTAAAAATTGCCCGCGGCATGCTACGGCCTGCACTTCTCCCGGTTTGGCTGCGGTTTCGGAGTTTTCGAATCTGCAATCGAATGGGAAATCCCTGAAATATTCATTCCCGAAGTAACTGACATAATCAACAATATTACCTCTTGAATATGGATCGATATACACATTGCCAAGGATGCTGAGTATTTGGGCATGAAACCCGAAATAAGGGTTGAAGTCCATTCGGATGGTGGCATAAGGGTCATCTATGCCTTGTCCGTTGAAAGTTCTTATTTCAGGAAATTGGGCTTCGAGTCCGGGTTCCTGAATGGAGGATTCCCAAACCCGGAAGGCGGCATTACGTCCATCGGGCATGGGTAGGATTATTATCGGAGCCTTTGATCTGTCGGAAAGGCTTGACTCCGATGGAAGCGTCCAGAGGAACTGCCTCAAGTTTGCAATATCGGCTTTGATATCTCTTTTCTTCTGAGGAAACAAGACCCGATTGTCAGCTCCTGCCATATCAGACTCGGCTACATCCCTGAAGAAATAATTTTGGGCATTTGAGGTGCCATAGGAAATCAATAAAATTGAAAGGCAAAAGATCGGGAATAGATTTTTTTTCATTTGTATTGAGTGAGGTTCCAAAATTATTGAAATAAGGTATCCCTGCCAAAAGAGGACCCGCCGGGCTAAGTTTTTGATGCTTTACATCAATCTGAAGCTGTATGCAGACATCTGTCAGTAAACCTCTATATTTGCGACATGACAATCGAGCAATTAAAGGATATGAGGGACCGTTTGTTGGTCTTGAGGAGGTTTCTTTGACGTCGAGAACAGAGAAGCGAAGATCCAGAACGACAAACAACTGACACTATCTCCCGGTTTTTGGGATGATAACACCCGTGCCACCGGTATTTTGAAAGAAATCAAAATAAACGAGTACTGGGTGGGGATGTACCATTCGGTAGCGTCCATGATTGATGATTTTTCCATCTTATTTGATTTTTGGAAGGAGGGCGAGGCAGCAGAAGAGGAAGTGAAGGAAGCTTACCAAAAGGCGCTGGATGCGATTGAGGAGGCTGAGTTCAAGAGTACGCTCAATGAGCCTACCGATGCCTTGCCTGCCGTACTTCAGATCAACAGTGGTGCAGGAGGTACGGAGAGTCAGGACTGGGCTGAGATGTTGGCGCGCATGTACCGCATGTATGGTGAGAAGCAAGGATGGACGGTATCCGAACTTGACTGGCAGTGGGGTGATGGTGCCGGTATCAAAACCTGCACGCTTCAGTTTGACGGTCCCTTTGCCTATGGGTTTCTGAAGGCGGAGTCGGGAGTGCACAGGCTGGTGAGGATTTCCCCTTTTGACAGCAATGCCCGTCGTCATACGTCCTTTGCCAGTGTTTACGTGTATCCTTTGATAGATGACACCATCGAAATTGAAGTAAATCCGGGTGATATCGAATGGGCTTTTTTCCGAAGCGGCGGATCAGGAGGTCAGAATGTGAACAAAGTGGAGACGGCCGTTAGACTTACCCACAAACCCAGTGGTATCATAGTAGAATGTCAGCAGGCCAGAACTCAGGGAGAAAACAGGGAAAAGGCCATGGCCATGTTGAAAAGTCGGCTGTATGAGGAGGAGATGCGTCGCCGTCAGGCAGCCATTGATGCCACAAACAGTGCAAAGAAGAAAATCGAGTGGGGAAGCCAGATCAGATCCTATGTTTTCCATCCTTACAAGATGATTAAAGACCATCGTACCAACTTTGAGGTGGGCAATGTGGGGCCAGTGATGGATGGCGAGTTGGAGGGTTTCATCAAGGCTTATTTGATGAGTGAAAAAGAAGTTCAGAGTTCCTAAACATAAAACTAACAGTTATGCAATTCGGAGATTTCCACTATCCCTTACCTTCCAATGAAAGGGTTTTGAATTATGCGCCCGGCAGCCCGGAAAAGCTGTCCCTGAAGGCCGCCCTTAAAGAACTTAAGTCTTCCAAAGCCGATGTTCCCATGTTTATCGGCGGAAGCGAGGTGAGAACCGGAAAGTTGGGAGAGATGCGTCCCCCCCATGAGCATAAGCATTTGCTTGGAACCTATCACATGGGCGACCGAATCCATGTACAAAAAGCGATTCAGGCGGCATTGAAGGCTAAGGAAAAATGGGCTGCAATGAGCTGGGAGAACCGGGCTAATATTTTTCTGAAGGCTGCGGATCTGTTGGCCGGTAAGTATAGAGCATACATCAACGCCACCACCATGCTGGGTCAAAGCAAGAACGCCTATCAGGCGGAGATTGACAGCGCCTGCGAGTTGATTGATTTCCTGCGTTTCAATGTTCATTTCCTGAGTGAAATTTACCGGCAGCAGCCGGTTAGTTCACCGGGAATCAATAATCGTATGGAATACAGGCCACTGGAAGGTTTCGTATTCGCCCTCACACCATTCAATTTCACCGCTATCGGCGGAAATCTTCCCACCAGTGCCGCGATGTGCGGAAATGTGGTGGTATGGAAATGTGCCAATACCCAGGTGTACAGCGCTCAAATGTTCATGCGCATCCTCAAGGAAGCAGGGCTTCCGGACGGGGTGATCAACCTCGTGTTTGTTGACGGCCCTACCATCGGCGAGGTGGTGTTCAATCACCCGGATTTTGCCGGTATTCATTTTACGGGAAGTACGGGCGTTTTCAATAAGATGTGGGAGACCATCGGTAAGAACATGCCTGTTTACAAATCTTATCCCAGAATTGTGGGGGAAACCGGAGGCAAGGATTTCGTTATCGCTCATAAATCAGCAGATCCCGAAGTGCTCGTTACAGCACTTGCCAGAGGCGCTTTTGAATACCAGGGGCAGAAATGTTCTGCCGCATCCAGGGCTTACATACCTTCCAATTTGGCAGCAACGGTGAAAAAGAAATTAGTGGAGCAGATCAAGACCATGAAAATGGGTACGGTAGAGGATTTTAGCAATTTCGTGAATGCCGTGATTGATGAGAAGAGTTTCGATAAGATTGAAAGTTATATCAAGGGAGCCCGCAAGAAAGGAAGTAATGCTAAGATCTGGGTAGGTGGAAAATGTGATAAGTCTGTAGGGTATTTCGTAGAACCTACCATTATCGAAGCGATGGATCCGAAGTATGTTACCATGTGTGAAGAGATCTTCGGGCCGGTACTTACGGTTTATGTCTATGACGAGAATAAATTTGAGGAAACGCTCAGGTTACTTGACAGCACCTCTTCTTATGCCTTGACGGGATCCATTATCGCTCAGGATCGTTATGCCATAGAGCTTGCGGTGAATAAACTGCGCAATAGTGCGGGTAACTTCTATATCAATGACAAGCCTACCGGTGCGGTGGTAGGGCAGCAGCCTTTCGGTGGTGCCAGGGCCAGCGGAACCAATGATAAGGCAGGTAGTATGCTGAATCTGTACAGATGGCTGAGTGCCCGAACCATCAAAGAAACATTCGTGCCTCCGGTAGATTATAAGTATCCCTTCATGGAAGAAAAATAGAAAAGGAAAATTTCATCCTTGAGATATGAAAGTCATCATTGATAGTAAGGAGTTGGATCTGACCATACTGAGGCTTACACATCAGCTCCAGGAGGACATTGATGCCAATGACGAGCTGGTGATCATCGGTATCCAGCCGCGAGGAGTGAAATTCAGTGACAGGGTGGTCGCCCAATTGCGTCAATTGAGAAAGGAAGATCGCATCCTCTATGGTTTGCTGGACATCACTTTTTACAGGGATGATGTCAGACAAGAATTGCATGTCGCAAATAAGACGGATATGCCGTTTTCCATCGAAGGCAAGCGTGTAATACTGATGGATGATGTGTTGTTTACCGGAAGAACGGTAAGGGCGGCGCTGGATGCATTGCAGGATTTCGGAAGGCCCGCTTCCGTAAAGCTATGCGTGCTGGTTGACAGACTCTATAACCGGGAATTGCCGGTCCGTCCGGATTACTGCGGAAAGGCTATTGATTCCAGCATGACCCAGGAGGTAAAGGTATCATGGGAAAAGGGTTGTGTGGAATTATACTAAGTTTGGAATCAGGTGAAATCATTAATTTTGCTTTTTAATGCAACTTTCCACTCTCCATCTTACCGGCATTAAAGAACTTTCTAAGGAAGATATTTCCCTCATTTTACAGACTGCGGAACAATTCAAAGAGGTGTTGCAAAGGCCGGTCAAGAAAGTGCCATCGCTTCGGGATATCACCATTGTCAATCTTTTCTATGAAAACTCCACCCGTACAAGAATCTCTTTCGAGCTGGCGGAAAAGAGGCTGAATGCCGATACGATCAATTTTTCCGCTTCGGGATCTTCCGTTTCCAAAGGGGAGACTTTGCTCGATACGGTCAACAATATCCTGAGTATGAAGGTGGATATGGTGGTGATGCGTCACAGTGCCAGTGGTGCTCCTCATTTTCTGGCAAGGCATCTGCCCGGCACCGCTTTGGTGAATGCCGGTGACGGTATCAATGAGCATCCGACGCAAGCGCTGCTGGATGCCTTTTCAATCAGGGAGAGGCTGGGGAGTTTGGAGAAAAAAGTATTGCTTATCGGAGATATCATGCATTCAAGGGTGGCACTTTCCAATATCTATCTCCTAAAGAAAATGGGAGCGGAGGTGACGGTTTGCGGACCACCCACCCTTATCCCTAAGCATATCCGCGAAGCCCTTGATGTGAGGGTAGAATATGACCTTAAGAAAGCACTTCAGTGGTGCGATGTGGCTAATGTATTGCGCATACAGCTGGAAAGGCAAAACCAGGTGTTATTTTCTTCTGCCAGGGAATATAATCTTGTTTATGGTGTCAAGCGATCGTTACTGGATAGTCTTGATAAGAAGATTGTCGTCATGCATCCCGGCCCCATTAACAGGGGGGTGGAGCTTGACAGCGATGTGGCCGATGGCAATGATTCCATTATCCTGCAACAGGTGGAAAACGGTGTGGCAGTTCGGATGGCTGTACTATACCTTTTAGCCGGCGTCCTAAACAAGGTGCGCTCCCAACCACTACCTTCAATCTAATAAACTATTACCGACATGTCCCGAATCTGTCTTTTCCCCGGCACGTTTGATCCCGTAACCCTTGGGCATCTGGATATCATCAACCGCGCTTTGCCGCTATTTGACAAACTGATTGTGGGCATAGGCCGCAATGCCGGGAAACAGCCGATGTTCAGCGAAGAACTCAGGCTGGAGTGGCTTGGTCAGATCTACCAGGGTAATGACAAGGTGGAAGTGCTGGTGTATGAAGGGCTAACCGTGGATTGTTGCAAGCGGGTAGGTGCTTCATTCATCTTGCGCGGTATCCGGTATGTGAACGACTTTGAGTATGAAAAGGCCATCGCGGATATGAACCGCGCCATCACTCCGGGCGTGGAAACGGTCTTTCTGACCTGTCTTCCTCAATATGCTTCTGTTGCGTCTACGCTTGTACGTGATGTTATCCGAAACGGTGGTGATGCGGGAGCTTTCCTGCATCCGGTGGTAGCGGCATCCGTCAAGAAAGGTTGACTCAGTGCGGATTTTTCAAATATCGGTCCAGTATGTCGCTAATGGAAGGAAAGGTGTTGCTGAGTATTGCCTGTAATTGATCCGGCTTCGACCATTTTGCTTCTGTGATGTCCTCCTCGGCCTGCCCCTTTGGTACTGCCTGGTCCCCGGTACGTAATAAATACCAGTGGTTGGTCTTCAGGATTTCTTTTCCGAACTCTTCATAACTGTGATAGGTTTCGCCAATCTTACGGATGATTTCAAGCCCTTTGATTCCCGTTTCTTCCTCGATTTCTCTCATGGCACCTTGTTCAGGATTTTCTCCCGGTTCTAACTTTCCTTTGGGAAGATCCCATTTGCCTCTTCGGAAAATGAACAGCAACTCTCCTTTTGTATTCAGGGTGATGCCGCCTGAGGCTTCCAGACAGGTGAAACGATGGAAGAATTTGCTTTTCAGCGCTCCGAAGTCCGTATGCAGCAGTATGCCTGCATGAAAGCTGTCTTTTTTGATTTCATGCAAGAGCGCATGAATCGCATGACCGGATAATTCCTCCACCAGTACCACATCCGGATGTTTGTTTAACTCTTTGAGCTCCGGACTCAGTTCATCACAGAGAAAAACAGGTTTGTTACCGAAGTATATTTTTAATTCCATGGTCGCTCCTAAAGCAGGCTCATGCCTGTATCTTTACACTGAAATTAGTTTTTTCATGTCAAATAGCGCAAAAGCGATAGCGGAAAGGCTCCTGCAAGTCGAAGCCGTACGATTGAATCTTGAAAACCCTTTCACCTGGGCAAGTGGATGGAAAAGCCCGGTTTATTGTGACAATAGAAGGGTCTTGTCTTTTCCTATCGCAAGGGATCTGATTAAAAGTGAGATGTGCAGGTACATCTTTGAGGAATATCCGGATACCGAGGCCATCGCCGGAGTAGCCACTGCAGGGATCGCGTGGGGCGCTATGGTTGCGGATCAGCTGAAACTTCCTTTTTTGTATGTAAGATCCAAGCCAAAAGAGCATGGTATGGGCAATCAAATTGAGGGTGTTTTGGACAGGAACTGCAAAGTGCTGGTCATTGAAGATCTGGTTTCCACGGGTAAAAGCAGTCTTGCCATTTGTGAAACCATCAGAGCCGCAGGGGCCGAAGTGGTCGCCATGGTCAGCATTTTTTCCTATGGTTTTGATGTGTCTGTAAAATCTTTTGAACAAGCCGGCATACCTATGCACAGCCTGACTGATTATGATGTTCTCTCCAGGCTGGCCATAGAAAAGGGGATTATCGGAAACGAACATCTTGATTCTCTGCTAAAATGGAGGGTTGATCCGGGTAGTTGGGGCAGATGATAATTGTTCAATATTGTAAATTACTGAAGATGAAAATAAAGTTTTTAGTCCTTACGACTACTTTCCTTTTGTCCCTGTTGTCAATCAGGGCTCAAAATAAAAACAGCGGTAAGGCGCTCCTTCAGACGCCTACCGTGCAATGCGAGAGGTGCAAGCTGAGAATAGAGAATTACCTATCGAGGCAATATGGAGTAACCGCAGTGAAAGTTGATTTTAAGAAAAAGGTGACGGCCGTCAATTGGATACCCGATAGAACAGATATTGAAATCATCAAGGCGGCTATCGCTACTATAGGATATGACGCCGATGATGTTGTTGCAGAGGAAACTGCTTATGAAAAGCTACCTCCCGGCTGTAAAAAACCGAAGGAAAATAAAAAAGCCGACCCTGAAAAATAGGCCGGCTTCGGATTGATTTTTTTTTGAATCATATATCGATGGCCTCGCCGTATGCGGCTGCCGTAGCTTCCTTCATCGCTTCGCTCATGGTAGGATGGGGGTGAACCGCATTCAAAATCTCATGACTGGTGGTCTCCAGCTTTCTGGCCACTACCGCTTCCGCAATCATTTCTGTCACATTGGTTCCGATCATATGACAGCCAAGGAATTCACCATATTTCGCATCAAAGATGACTTTGACAAAGCCTTCGGTTGATCCTGCCGCACTGGCCTTGCCGCTGGCCATAAAGGGGAATTTACCCACCTTGATCTCGAAGCCCGCTTCTTTAGCCGCCTTTTCCGTGTAGCCTACAGAAGCGATTTCAGGAATGCAATAAGTGCATCCCGGAATATTGTTATAGTCTACAGGATCAGTCTTATGACCGCTCAGATGTTCGGCGGCCAGAATACCTTCCCTGGAAGCCACGTGGGCAAGGGCTTGTCCCGGGGTGCAGTCACCGATAGCATAGATTCCCTTGATGCTGGTTTGCTGATTGGCATCCACTATGATTTTCCCTTTATCGGTTTTGATACCTAATTGCTCCAGTCCCAGATTTTCAATATTGGCAACCACACCTACGGCACTCAGCAGGATATCCGCTTCCAGAGTCACTTCTCCTGAAGCGGATTTGATGGTAGCCTTTACTCCTTTGCCTGAAGTATCCACCTTGGTGACTTCACTGCTTGTCATTACGGTGATACCTTGTTTTTTGAATTGTTTCTCCAATTCCTTGCTGATGTCCTCGTCTTCAACCGGAACAATACGCGGCATAAATTCCACCAGGGTAACCTGAGTGCCCAGGCTATTATAGAAATAGGCGAATTCAGAGCCAATGGCACCGCTTCCGCAAACGAGCATGGACTTGGGCTGCTGGGGCAAAGACATAGCCTCTCTGTAACCGATGATTTTCTTGCCGTCAATAGGCATGGTCGGCAATTGTCTGGCTCTTCCTCCTGTTGCGATAATGATATTTTTTGCTTCTATTACTTGCTTATTGGTGCCGTTGGTCACTTCTACTTTTCCCGCTGCGAGTACTTTGGCGGTTCCCATGATCACCTCGATCTTGTTTTTCTTCATGAGAAACTGTACGCCCTTACTCATCTTGTCGGCCACTCCGCGGCTTCGCTTGATAATCTGATCAAAATTGGCGACAGGAGAACCAACCGTGATGCCGTAATCGGCGGCATGTTTGCTGTAGTCGTATACCTGGGCGCTTTTTAACAAGGCCTTTGTGGGAATACATCCCCAGTTTAGACAGACGCCCCCCAGGCTTTCCTTTTCAATGATGGCGACCTTTTTGCCTAATTGGCTGGAACGAATGGCTGCCGGATAACCGCCCGGGCCGCTTCCTATTACTATTACATCGTATGCCATGTATACTGTTTTTTAATTAACTGAATAATGCCTAATCACCCCGATTTCGTTGCGAAATTAGCCCGATTCGCCTTATCAGCCAAAGCAAATTTGGGCAGGGAATCCTTGTTTTTCTTTTTGAGGATATCAGGAATGAGAGGGATTTGCAGCCTCTGCGGATTCCCTTTCTTCTCGATTTTCTGCAATAGCCTTGAGTGAGTGAATGCTCACATTCAGTTCGAATCCGATTAACAAAGACAGTGAGTTCACATAAATGATGACCATCACCAGCATGATGCTTCCTATGGATCCGTAAACCGCATTGAATTTTCCGAAGTTGTCGAAATAGAGTGAGAAGCCAAGGGTTGAAAGCATGCTTAGAAAAGTAGCCAGAATGGTACCCGGTGTGTTGAATTTCCATCTTTTATGCACGGCGGGTGCATGCCGATAAATGAAGCCGATGATAAAATAAATCAGTAATATGATCAAAATCCATCTGGTATATGCGATGACATTTATCCAAAACTCACTTTTTACCAGCCACTTCAAAATGGCGCCCTGGGAAATCAGCAGTAGCAGGTAGGCAATGAGTAATCCGAAGATGATGACAATGAGTTTGATGGCAATCCAACGCTGATGAATTCCCAGCCTCCGCTGAAATCCGGTCTTCCTTTTCTTATTGAAAGAGCGCATGAGCCCCATCATGGCATTGGAGGAAAAAAACAATGAGAGCATAAGACCTATGGATAAGAGTCCGAATTGGGTATTGTCCATGAAATTATCCACCAGCTTGATCAGCTCGGCATTATACGTTTTTGCAGGAATGATATCATATATGAAGGTATGGAGTTGCTGTTTGATGCTTTGATTGGAAATGAACGGGAGATGCGGAATCAAGGTAAAAAGGAAAAGCAGGGAAGGGGGTATGGCCATGATGAAATTATAGGAAACCGCTGAAGCCCTTTCCTGTAAACCATGGGTTTTTACCTGTCGGTAAAAAAATTTGAGTACATCATACAAAGGAATACCTGCGAATCCGGGCAGATGCAAATGCTTGGTTTTTTTCAGTAATGCGCCTATGGGGCCTTTTGTCAATATGATTCGCTGCAGTTTGATCACATTCTAAATTACTAATTGTTTTTTCTTTTTGCCCAAAGGCTATCGAGGGCTTCTCTGTACCTGTTGGCATTGGCCACATGCTCCTGATAGTCCTTCGCAAAAATGGAGTGGCCGTCAAATGCAGGGCTTGCCACAAAAAACAAATATTCCGTTGGAGGGGTATTGAGCACTTCGTCTATGGTTTCAATGGAAGGGGTGCAAATGGGACCCGGTGGCAGGCCTTTGTTAAGATAAGTGTTGTACGGAGAAACTATTTTCAAATGTCCGTGATAGACCCGGGTGATGTTGAAGTCGCCTTGTGCAAAGCGGATGGTCGGGTCAGCTTGAAGCGGCATGCCTTTTTTCAATCTGTTGAGGTAAACACCGGCGATCTTACCCTTGTCTTCTTTCTTGTTGGTTTCCTCCTCTACAATGCTGGCGAGAATATAAACCTGCCGGTTGGTTAGATTTAAAGAGGCGGCCTTCTCTGTTCTTTTCTTGTTCCAGAATAATTCCTGTTGCCGGCTTAGCCGATCAATCAGTTTGGAGGGACTGATATTCCAATAGAAAAGATAGGAATTAGGAATGATGAGGCAAATTGCGGTATTCGTATCGAGGCCTCTTGCCATCATGGAATCGTTACTGTTCAAAATAGCTGCCAAGGCTGAAGAGTCCATTTCGAAAAGGCGCCCAATTTTAGCTGCAAATTCTTCCTTGGTTCTGATTTTATTGATTACAAGCCTGACAGGCTCCTGGCTGCCGGATCGTAGTTTTCGTACCAGGGAAAGCATAGAAGAGCCATCTTCTATCAAGTACCTGCCGGGCCTTATGTTGTCTGCATATCCCGTGAGCTTTGCCAGAGCATTGAATACGGGGATGAGTCCGGTTACTTCGTTTTTCCGGAGGCTGTCCTCAACCTCTGACAGGTTGGATCCTGTCGGGATGTAAAAGTATTTTTGGGCAGGTTGGCTTATGATTGGCCCCAAAAGTAGCCAGGCCAGCACCATTGAGATCACTGCTATGTCTACGAGTATAATGATATAAATCCGTTTCATACGATATTCATTACATAAAAATACCCCGCTGCAGTGGCGGGGTATCATATTGAAAGTGAATTATTAATTGCTTTTGTTGGTATCCTGAGACTGAGTTGCAGGCATAGGAGCCGTATTAGCGGGTAATGCACTGCGGTTGGCCTTGGAATTCACGTTTATATCTTCCTTTAAGTCTTTGTTCTTGTCGTCGGTTCCCTTAGGAATAAATGCGGGAGAAACAAGGCAAAGGACCCCGAGAACGGCAGCAAAAATCCAGGTGCCTTTCTCAAGCACATCGGTAGTTTGCTGAACGCCCATGAACTGATTGCCGACTCCTCCGAAGGTGCCGGAAAGGCCTCCGCCTTTGGGGTTTTGAATCAATACGATGAGTCCCAATATGATGGAGGAAAGGATAATTAGTATTCCGAAGACTGTGAGCATGTTAACCGGCTTTTAAATGGTTTATTTTTGCTGCAAAATAAGCTTTTTTGGCAGGATTTTGCAAACTTAATTTCTCGTAAATCTCGATGGCCCTTGAGGTCTTGCCTTGCTCGGCCAATACGGATGCCATTGATTCCGTTATCACATCCTGGTCCTCATTGCTGGAAACGGCCATTATTTCTACCTGATTGTCCGTGGGCAAATGGGCTACGGTTTGGGCATCCGGGAGTTTTTTCATGCTTTTCAGCCAGGCGGTGAAGCTTTTGAGTTGCTGCCCCAGCTTGTCATCAGGTTTTACCTCCTCGCTTAATTTGATGCCCTGAGATGCAAAATAATCAGACGTATGCAACGGTTCGAAAATCAGTTCTTCCTCATGGGTGACCGGTTGTGACAATGGCAAAGGCTGGGGAATACTTCCGGATTGTCCACCTTTGAAGTGCTCCAGTCTTAGGTTGAGCATATGTGAATTACTGAAAAATAATGCTGTTTTCGCTGCCTGGGCGGCATAGTCGGGGTGATTATCCGGCAATGTTCCCAGTTTGAAAAAATGGGCGATGCCATAATAGGGATGATTCTCGATGATTTTTTCCAAGCCATCAGGGCCCGCGCTTTTGAATAAGGCTTCATGTAAACCGGTCATGTCCATGGGCTAAATTAATAATTACCAGTTGGAAAATATCCTGTTAAAAATCTCGTCTACCAGATTTCTGACTATTTCATCGTTAAGTCCGGCCTCTGCCTGGGAAAGGCTCTGGCTAGCCGGGAAATCAAAAGTTCTGGTGAGGTCGGCCTCGAAATTTTTTGTCTGATCCAGGCTGTTTCTGAATTCAAGATGAAAGGCCACGGTGAGCCTGTTGCTGCTGGCAGTGGTGGTTCCAATCCCCACGGTGCTGGTGGCATACTGCGAAACGTAACCGCTGATGTCATAATGTGCATCTTCGCTGTTTGTCTGCCTGAGTCGGGTGGTGTTGATGATTTTTTGCTTGAGTTTCTCGGTGAGCTGCGGGCTCAACTGCGTATTCACGTAAGCGGCTTTGTTTTCCAGATAGTTTACCCGGAATGTTTTCACTTCCACCGGTATGGGGGAGGTGTCACGGAAGGAATATTTGCAGGTTGCGCCGCAGAAGATCAGCAGCAAAGAGAAAAGCAATATGAGATTTCTGATTGGCATTCTAAGTTTTGTTTAATGCGGGAATATTCCTTCTTACATTTCTTCGATGTCGTATTCTTTTAATTTTCGGTAAAGCGTACGTTCGCTGATGCCGAGATCGAGGGAGGCATCCTTGCGTTTTCCCTTGTGCTTTTTCAGGGCCTTGATGATAAGTTCTTTTTCCTTGTCCATGATGCTAAGGGATTCCTCCACGTCTTCATGATTTTGAATCGGTTCTCCATTGCCATTGATGATGACAGGTGCCGAAGGCATGAAGCTGGTGCCCTGATGAGGCAAAGGATGGCCGCCGGGCATCTCTTTCAGATCCGCCTGATAAACAGGATGCGCCGCATATCCCGGATTCTGCAGCACCTCAAAGAACAATTTTTTCAACTCATTGACATCCTTTTTCATGTCAAAAAACAGCTTGTAAAGGATCTCTCTTTCATTGGCGAACTCCTGTTGACTCACATGTCCGCTGCCTCCTGCCAGCACTGGCAGATGCTGAAAACTCTGTTCCGGAAGAAATGCTTTCAGCTGATCGGCATGAACCGTCTTGTCCTTGCTAAGGACGGAAATCTGCTCGGCAATGTTTTTCAATTCCCGAATGTTTCCCGGCCAGGGATAGGAGGTGAGCATGGTCTTGGCATCTTCCGTTAGTTGGATAGGGGAGGTCTTGTATTTGTCGGCAAAATCAGTGGTAAATTTTCTAAAGAGCAGCAGAATATCCTCTTTACGGTCTCTCAGTGCGGGAACTCTAATAGGTACCGTATTGAGCCTGTAATAGAGGTCCTCCCTGAATTTGCCCACATGGGTGTATTCCAGCAGGTCTTTGTTGGAGGCGGCGATCACGCGCACATTTGTCTTTTGAACCTTGCTGCTGCCAACGCGGATGTACTCTCCGGTTTCCAGTACTCTCAATAGCCTGGCTTGTGTTCCCAATGGCATTTCTCCGATTTCATCCAGAAAAATGGTTCCTCCGTTTACGGTTTCAAAATATCCTTTCCTGCTTTCCACCGCACCGGTAAAGGAGCCTTTCTCGTGACCGAATAGCTCGGAATCAATGGTGCCTTCCGGAATGGCTCCGCAGTTCACCGCTATGAAGGGATTGTGTTTTCTTGCTGACAATGAGTGGATGATGCCGGAGAATACTTCCTTTCCCACGCCGCTCTCTCCGTTGATCAACACGCTCAGGTCGGTGCCGGCTACTTGCATGGCAACATTCAGCGCATGATTGAGTCCGGCTGAATTACCGATGATGTTGAACCTGTTTTTAATTGCTTGAATATCCATAAGGGTAGATTTGAATATTTATACTCTGGCTAAAGCTCTTCCAATTAAAGTGCCTGATGTACAAGAGGTCACCTCTACATCCGCATACTCGCCGATTCGATAATCCTCTTTCGGAAAAACAATCACCTTATTCTGGTCGTTTCTTCCGAAAAAATCAGATTGGCTTTTTTTCGAGTATCCCTCTACAAGTACGCTGAAGGTCTTGCCTACCTCTTTTTGCATGCTTTCCAGGGAATGGCTCCGGTAGAGGTCTACCAGTTCCTGTAGCCTTCTTTTTTTCACGTCAAGAGGGATGTCATCTTTCATTCTTCTGGCGGCCAGCGTGCCGGGGCGCTCGGAATAATAGTAGAGATACGCGAGGTCGAATTTGCAATACTCCATGAGGCTCAGAGATTCCAGATGCTCATCTTCTGTCTCACTGCAAAAGCCTGCGATCATGTCAGTAGATATTCCGCAATCAGGAATTATTTCCCTGATTCTGTCCACCTTTGCCAGATACCATTCACGGCTGTAAGTCCTGTTCATGAGTTGCAGCATGCGGCTGCTTCCGCTTTGAGCGGGCAGATGAATGTAATTACAGATATTTTCATGGTCACGTATGGTGAATAGTACTTCGTCCGTGATATCCTTTGGATGGGAAGTGGAGAATCTTACCCGCAACAGGGGAGAAATGGCGGCTACCATCGCAAGCAGCTGCGCGAAATTCACCGTTTGATCTGAATTTTCCTCGATCCAGTAATAGCTATCTACGTTCTGACCCAGCAGGGTCACTTCCCGATATCCTTCCTGGAATAACTGTCTGCATTCCTGCAGGATGCTTCTATGGTCGCGGCTTCTTTCGCGTCCTCTGGTGAAGGGTACCACGCAGAAAGAGCACATGTTGTTGCAGCCGCGCATGATGCTTACAAAGGCATTCACTCCATTGCTGTTCAGCCTCACAGGAGAAATATCGGCATAGGTTTCCTCCCGGCTCAACAACACATTCACCGCTTTTTGGCCTCCCTCTGCTTCCTTGATCAGGGCTGGCAGGCTTCGGTAGGCGTCGGGTCCAATTACTATATCTACAAGCTTTTCTTCTTCCAGCAGGTCGGCTTTCAGTCTTTCAGCCATGCATCCCAGGATGCCAATGATCATTCCCGGATTTCGCTTTTTTTCTCCGGCGAACTGTCGGAGCCTTTTTCTCACGGTTTCTTCCGCCTTTTCGCGGATAGAACAGGTATTGATGAAAACCAGGTCGGCCTGCTCAGTATTGTGGGTCGGCCCATACCCCTCTTGCTGAAGGATGGAGGCTACCACCTCCGTATCCGCGAAATTCATGGCACAGCCGTAGCTTTCCATGTAAAAATGTTTCTGAAACGTCTGTGGCCCGGATACGCCGGCAAATGATTCTCCCTGCCTTGATTCGTCGTGAGATTTGTCAATTGTCAATTCCTGCATCTCTATTAATTGGAGAACTGCAAATTTACGAAAATTGACGGAATATATGACATACTGTCATATATGAGTTGCTCTAGGGATGAAATATCAGGATGGATTATTTTGCAAAAAATGATTTTTTAACCAGCTGGTTTTTAATGGAATAATCCAATTCTCTTCTAATTCTTTTTTAGTTGATGCCAGGTTATTGAAATAAAGGTCTTCCTCTTGAATAAAGTTGTTTTCCAATGCATGTTTTAGCTGGCTTAGAGGTATGACCTGTATCTTGTCTTTCACGATGAAGGCCAGCAATTGGCGGTCAAAGAGGTCAACTTTGAATTTCTTTTCTATGGCTTTGACCAGCCGAACGGAGCTGTCTGTGCTGCAGCCGCTGACTCCGGTGGCGGTTTCATCCGCCATGAATACCAGGAATCTTCCGTGAAACAGATTGGCGAATCCTTTCACAGGCACGCCATGGCTGTTCCAGGTGGCAAGGAAATGCTTCAGCATATCTTCGATTTCAAAGGCCTCGCTGATGAGGAACTGCCTGCTGCTCTGGTAAATCCAGACCCTGGAGCCGGAATGGAAATCTTCAGGAAGAAAGGAGCGGATATCTGTGATCATGTTATGGAATAGCTGGTTCAATCAAATCATGGACTCGGCCACCAATTCGGCGATATCAAGCACCTTGATGGCTTCTTCTTTTTCCCGGTTCTTGACTCCGTCGGTTATCATGGTGTTGCAGAAGGGGCAAGCGGCGGCGATGACGGATGCGCCTGTAGCAATGGCTTCATCGCTTCTTTCGAGATTGATGCGTGTGTCGCCTTTTTCCTCCTCCTTGAACATCTGCGCTCCTCCTGCGCCACAGCAAAGGCCATTACTTCTGCAGCGTTTCATTTCCACCAGTTCAGTATCGAGCGCCTCCAACACTTTTCTGGGGGCTTCATAAATTCCGTTGGCGCGACCCAGATAGCAGCTGTCATGATAAGAGATCTTCTTTCCTTTGAAGCTGCCATCTTCTTTCATGCGAATACGACCTTCATCAATCAGTTGCTGAATAAGGGTAGTATGATGAATCACCTCATAGTTGCCTCCCAGTACCGGATATTCGTTTCTTAAAATATTGAAGCAATGAGGGCAGGCGGTTACTATTTTTTTCACTCCGTAACCGTTCAGCACCTGAATATTCTGATATGCCATCATCTGGAACATGAACTCGTTACCGGCGCGCCTTGCCGGATCTCCGGTACACATTTCTTCCTGGCCGAGAACGGCATATTTTATGCCTACCTTCTCCAGAATCTGTGCAAAGGCTCTGGTGATTTTCTGCGCACGTTGATCGAAGCTGCCGGCACAGCCTACCCAGAACAAAACCTCCGGACTTTCTCCCGTGGCCGCCAGCTCTGCCATGATTGGTACATTCATCTTCAGTGGTTTGAGAGGCAAATTAATCACTTTTCAACATGCATGAGCAAATACTTGAAAAGGATAGGGTATCAAACTCTATTTTTACAAACTGATTGCAGGCATGAAAAAATTACTCAGAAGAATCAGCCATTGGGAATCCTGGCCTTTCGGATTGCTCTATGCGCCATTGGTGCCATTCTGGATATGGTACATGCTTAAGTCACGCTCAGTTTGGTTCTTTACTCCCAGCAACCCGAAGATCACTTTCGGCGGACTGGAGGGAGAGCCCAAAAAGGAGATGTATGATCTTCTTCCGGACCATTTGTATCCGAAGACCCTGTATGTACAGCCTTCCGATTCTTTTGACCTCGTGCTGGAAAGGCTTCAGGCATCGGGCATCGTGTATCCTTTCATAGTAAAACCCGAAGTCGGCTGGCAGGGGATGCTGCTCCGAAAGATAGATGATGAAAATGCTTTGCAACATTATCATCGCAACATGCCAGCTCAATATATTGTTCAGGAGCTTGTTACCTATCCCATGGAGGTCAGTGTTTTCTATGTACGTCATCCGAAAGAGACCCACGGAAGGGTAACGGGGTTCTTACATAAGGTTCCTATGTATGTGTCAGGTAATGGGAGGGATAGCTTGGAACAACTTGCATTATCGCATCCAAAAGCATCCAAAAGGATAGAGGAATTGAAAAGACAGCATCTTGAAAATTGGAATGACATCCTTCCTGCGGGGGAGAAATATCCCTTGAGTTATGCTGCCAATCATAACAGGGGCGCGCAGTTTTTTGATCTCAGGGATCACATCGATGACAGCCTCGCAGCGGTTTTTGACAGGTTAAGTCTTGCCATCGACGATTTTTTTTATGGCAGGTATGATATCATGTGCAGCAGCGTGGAAGAGCTGAAGCAGGGAAGGGGCTTCACCATTCTTGAATATAACGGCTGCGGAGCCGAACCTAACCATTTCTATGATACCGGCTACAGTCTGATGCAGGCTTATCGAGAGATTTTGAAGCATTGGAAATTCCTGTATGAGATTTCCGCGCATAATTCACGCAGGGGCATCAAGCCATGGCCTTTACTGAAGGGGGCGTCCTTCTTGTATAAAACCAGAAAGGAGACATCCATGATGCGCGATCTGGATGCCAGACTTTGATTAAACTATTCAATCAGGCTATATGAGATTGATTCGGATTTTCGGCTGGGGGTTGCTGATCAGTTTTCTGGGATCGCTTCCCTTGGGCACCCTGAATGTGGCAGCTATGCAAATCGGCATTCAGGAAAGTATTTCTGCCGCGATGCAGTTTTCACTGGGTTCATTGTTGGTGGAAATGATTTATGTGCGTATCTCCCTCGTAGGGATTGACTGGATCCGTAAGCAGGAAAGGCTCATGAAGCTGATGGAGTGGATCACTCTCCTCATTATCGCCGCACTCGCCGTTGGCAGTTTCATCGCTGCCATGAATGAGAGTGGCGAGGCAAAAAATGTGATGCTACAAAACAATGTCAATCGATTTCTGTTAGGCATGTTCATGTGCGCCATCAATCCTGTTCAAATTCCGTTTTGGTTCGGCTGGAGCACGGTGTTGTTCAGCAAGCGGATTCTTGAACCCCAAGCCTCTCAGTATAACTCTTATATCATCGGTATCGGCCTGGGCACTTTGGCGGGTAATGCTGTTTTTATTTTCGGCGGACAATGGTTGGTCAGCAGGATTGCTGACAGTGGGAAATACCTCAACTGGTTCATCGGAGCCATCTTCGCGGTAACCGCCCTGATACAATTAATCAAGATCATCAGGCATAAGGATGCAGTAGAAAAGATCCGGCAACTCAAGTGAGTAGAAATCTGATCAGGCTTTAGCCCAGTCGGCTCTTTCCTGTGGACTGAACTTCCAGGGCGCGAAATTATTTTCGATGTTGCTGAACATTCCGTTCCATTCCTGGGGAGCATTGCTTTCCTCCATCACCAGGTTGCGTCTTAATTCCAGAATGATATGCAGCGGGTTGATGCCTACGGGACATTCGGTAACGCAGGCATTGCAGGAGGTACAGGCCCTTAATTCTTCCGTGCTGATATAATCATGCAACAGTGATTTGCCATCCTCCTTCCATTCGCCGTTTTTGCGGATGCTACTGCCGGCTTCTTCCAGTCTGTCCCTGGTTTTCATCATGATGCTTCTGGGGCTGAGAAGCTTGCCTGTCAAATTTGCGGGGCAGGCCGAGGTGCATCGGCCGCATTCAGTGCAGCTGTAAGCGTCCAGCAGGCTTTTCCAGCTCAGATCGAATACGTCCCTTGCTCCGAACTTCATCTGGGCGGCATCGGCTGCGGGAGCCTGTGCGGAAGGATCCATCATCAATTTGACTTCTTGCTGGATATTTTCCATGTTTTCCATCTGCCCCTGAGAACCAAGCCTCATGTAATAGGCATTCGGAAAGGCCAGCAGGATATGAAGATGTTTACTGTAGGGAAGATAATTGAGGAAGGCGAAAATACCTGCGATGTGCAGCCACCAGCAGGATCTTTCCAATAGCACCAGCTGACTGTCGGAGGCGCCTTGCAGCATGCCTGCTAACATCTTGGAGAAAAAGAAGTCAGCTGTGTCTGTGTAGCCTGCATATGACCTGGCTTGAAGTGCCTGATCGGCGGCATTCATCAGCAGGAACAGTGACATGAGCACAATCTCTGTGATCAGGATATAATTCGCATCGCTTTTAGGCCAACCGTCCAGGTCTTTATGGATGAAGCGGTTCAGCTTCATGACATTTCTCCTTGCCAGAAAAGCGATGCAAACGGCAATTACCCCTACTGCAAGCCATTCAAAGCTGTTGATCAGGAAACCGTAAAGGGCTTTGAAACTTTCGGATGTCTCGAAAGTTTTCAGAAAAAGGCGGTGAGTTCCAAATATCCCGTCAAGTACGATTTCCAGTACTTCGATGTTAATGATGATGAATCCTGCATAAATGATGAAATGCATGATGGCTACTCCCGGCTTGCGAAACATCTTTTGTTGTCCGAGCGCAAAGAGCATCACATTCTTCCACCGTGTGCCGGCATCTCCGGAAAGGTCCTCGGGTTTCCCCATCAAAATGTTTTTTCTGATCAGGCCGATATTCCTCGAAAACAAATACAAGCCTGTGGCAGCGAGCAGTAAAAAGGCGACTTGGGAGATGTATTCCATGAAGGGAATTATTATGCTAAGATAAAGTATTTAATTATTGATAATTTTGTGCAGGTCCAACTGTCACATCCAACCATGAAAGAGATTTTGAATGCCGCGGCCGCAGAAGCCAAATTGCACAGAATGGCCATCGAGGTGGCTGAGCGTAATCATTATTCCGAAGGTCTTGTATTGATCGGAATCAGGGAAAACGGATTGCTGATTGCGAATCATATCGCGGCATTGCTGCCATCCTATTTTTCGGGTTCTGTCAACGTACTTCCCCTTGGAATCAATAAGCGCGACCCCGGTGAGGTTAGCCTGGAAGGGGAGCTGTCTCTCGAGGGACGCTGCATCATCCTGGTGGATGATGTGGCCAACTCCGGACGAACCATGCTGTATTCCCTGCCTGCCATCATTGCCCAAAAACCAAGACAGGTAGAGACACTGGCTCTCATTGAGCGCTCCCACAAGAAATTTCCCGTCGCGATCAATTATGTCGGACTTTCTGTTGCCACCACCAGGGAGGAACATATAGAAGTGGAAATGGAAGGCGGTCGCATTGTCGGCGCCTGGCTCAAGTAGGCCTCCTAAAAATACAACCAATGCAACTTAAATCTTCCGTTGCCGTATTCTACGGCGGGGGCGGGGAATTTGAAAATGTTGAGCATATTCAAAAGCATTCGAACGCCGGCTTTTCGTGTAGGTATTTTCGTTAGGTCAATGTCAGGAGCCAGATACCATTGTCTGTATCTTGGGGCGTAGGCTGCATCAAATATCTTATTCCCATTCTTGTCGTAGGCGATATTGGAACGGGCGCCATAAATATTTTCAACTCCTGTACCGGCAGACAGTTGAATCCATGCAGGTAAACCGGACTCCGGAAACAGGGTCTTGAGGTTGACGCTGACCCAATAGGTCTGTCCATTATAGTCCTTCAGCCATCTTTCCGCGCTGCTTTTGCCAAAAATGGAATCACTTCTGTTTTCCAGTACCGGGTCGCCGTATTGTTTCCTTCTGAAAGAGAATTTCGGTTGAATAATCTGCTTTCCCCAGAGAAGTTCCTGAGAAACCAGTAAACCGCTACCTGCGATATTGGCTCCGAAATCGCCCCAACTCCAGCCCCAGTCCTCACAAAACCCGTCCAGGGTTTCAATGATGGTCTGATAGGCGACACCGCTAAGTCCTGCAATCCAAACGGCTTTTTGATGTTCCATGCCTGCCCATTTCCATAACTCAAGACTTGCCTTTCCTTCCGCATAAGCGCTGAACACATGACCGAATTTGTCCATTTGCCTCCATTCCCCCCAATCATTGAAACTGTGAAAAGCAGATTTTTCATAATCCTTGTACCAGGCCTGATATAAACCGCCCATGGCGATTCCGTAGCCCCCGATGTGTACGGCACTGATAAGTCTTGTTCTTGATTTGAGCCTCATGCTATCGGACATGGATGGAACCGAAGGCGTTGTTTGTGCGTTGACAGCGGGTTGGAAGAAAAGGATCAGGAATGACAAGGCTCCTGCAACAGGTAAAAAGACGGAAGGGAGAATTTTGATAAAGTTGCATCCGGGCATTGGCACAAAATTAGCGTGAATGTTAGTGATTAAGTTTTTTATGAATTATTTTTGAAGATAATATTCACGTATGGACAATTTGATTCAAGAGAGAGTGCAAAAATGGCTCGAAGGGAATATGGAAGAATCCGTAAAGGAGGAAATCAGGGGTCTGCAAAAGGATAATCCATCTGAACTCGCCGATGCTTTTTATCGCAATCTTGAGTTCGGTACCGGCGGCCTCCGTGGTATCATGGGCGTGGGTACCAATCGGATGAATCGATATACGGTAGGAATGGCCACTCAGGGGTATGCCAATTATCTGAAGGCTTGCTTCCCGGAGGTTTCAGTGGTAGTAGGTCATGATTCGAGAAATAACAGCCGTTATTTTGCCGAAATCACAGCAGGAGTGTTTGCGGCCAACGGCATAAAAGTCTATTTGTTCGAATCCCTCAGACCTACTCCCGAATTGAGTTTCGCCATCCGAAAATTGGGTTGTAAGGGTGGGGTGGTTTGTACTGCAAGTCATAATCCAAAGGAGTATAACGGGTACAAGGCTTATTGGGATGATGGAGCCCAGCTGGTGCCTCCTCATGATAAGAATGTGATTGCCGAGGTTGAAAAAATCAACTCGGTTGATGAGGTTAAATGGGAGGGAGGCGAGGAAAATATCATCCTTATCGGAAAGGAGATGGATGATGCTTACATGGAGATGGTGAAAGGACTCAGCATCAATCCTGAAGTTTGTGACACGCAGCGGAATTTGAAAATCGTTTACACACCGATTCATGGTACCGGAATCACGCTGGTGCCGGAAGTGCTTAGAAGATTCGGCTTTGAAAATGTGCATGTGGTCGAGGAGCAAAGCAAGCCTGACGGAAATTTTCCGACCGTCGAATATCCTAATCCGGAAGAGAAGGAAACCATGAGCATCGGTCTGAAAAAAGCGGCCGAGCTGGATGCGGACATTCTGTTGGGCACGGACCCTGACAGTGACCGGGTAGGTATCGGTCTCAAGGATCATCATGGCGACTGGATATTGCTCAACGGCAACCAGACAGCTTTGATCGCGTTCAATTATATGATCGAGGCCAGGAAGGAAAAAGGATTGGCGGGCGCGGATGATATGGTGATCAAGACAATCGTTACCACTGACATGATTGATGTGATCGCCGGAGCCAATGACATTTCCTGTTATAATGTATTGACGGGTTTCAAATGGATATCTTCCCTGATCAGGGCCCTGGAAGGAAAGAAAAAATATATTATCGGAGGAGAGGAAAGCTTCGGTTTGATGATCGGGGACCGTATAAGGGATAAGGACGGCGTGAGCGCCGTAGCCCTGATTTGTGAGATGGCCGCTTACGAAAAACAAAAGGGCAGAAGTCTTTATCATAAATTGATCGATTTGTATCTGCAATACGGTTTTTACAAAGAGAGCCTGATCAGCATCACCAAGAAAGGCATGGACGGTGCGGCGCAGATAGCCGCCATGATGGAGGGGTATCGTAAAAATCCCCCTGTTACCATTGACGGTATCACGGTAAGGCAATTGCTCGATTATCAGCTGCAGGTGGGTAAGGATCTGGTCACAGGCGATACATGGAAAATAGATCTGCCGAAGAGCAACGTTTTGCAATTTTTACTCGAGGATGGATCCAAGATTTCCGCAAGGCCCAGCGGTACGGAGCCCAAAATCAAGTTTTATTTCAGTGTGAATACGAAACTTGATAATGCCGAAGAATTTGACAGCAAAGAAAAAGAACTGGATGATAAAATCGCCCGTATCGAAAAAGCGATGGGGCTAAGATGAGCATATGACAGCGAAGAATAGAAAAATTGAGGACAGTCACCGTCACAAGGGATTAAGGCAAAAATTGATAGATGCTTTAAGGGAAAAAGGAATCAGGGATGAGAATGTGTTGTCAGCCATGAACAACATTCCCCGGCATTTTTTCCTGGATACGGTTTTTGATGATATTGCTTATGAGGACAGGGCTTTCCCGATCGCAGAAGGGCAGACAATTTCGCAGCCTTATACGGTGGCCTTTCAGACTGAACTACTGAAAGTGAAACCCAGGGAAAAGATACTGGAAATCGGAACAGGCAGCATCTATCAGGCAAGTGTACTCGCTGAAATGGGTGCTTATGTTTTTACGATTGAAAGGCAAAAAGCCTTGTTTGAACAGACAAAGGATTTCGTTCTAAAGTCAAAATACCCGCATTTGAAATTCTTTTATGGTGACGGATTTCAGGGTCTTCAGGCGTTTGCGCCTTTTGACAAGGTGATTATAACCGCAGGGGCTCCCACCATTCCGGAAAAATTGGTTGCTCAGATGAAAACGGGGGGCATCATGGTGATTCCTCTGAATGAGGATGATAAGCAAAGAATGATAAGGCTGACGAAGTTGCCTGACGGAACTTTGCAAGAGGAGGCCTTTCAGCAATTTTCCTTCGTGCCGATGCTGAGCGGAAAGGCAGGCAGCTGACCGGAAATCAATACTGTTCCTGTTGATTGGGGAAGTCTCCCGATTTGATATCCCTGATATAGTTACCTACAGCTTTTGTGATCGATTCATTAAGGTTGAGGTATTGCCTCAAAAACCTTGGTTTGAATTCGGTATTGATACCGAGCATGTCGTGCATGACCAGTACCTGACCGCTGCAATGGCTTCCGGCGCCTATCCCTATCGTTGGGATTTGCAGGCTTTCAGTGACCTCCCTGGCCAGTGATGCCGGAATTTTTTCCAGCACCAATCCGAAGCAACCGGCTTCCTGAAGCAGCAAGGCGTCTTTCTTGAGTTTGATAGCTTCGGCTTCTTCGCGTGCTCTTACCGTATAGGTTCCAAACTTATAAATGCTTTGCGGAGTCAATCCCAGATGTCCCATCACCGGGATACCGGTACTAATGATCCTTTTGATGGATTCCGCTACCTCTTCACCACCTTCCATCTTCACGGCATGAGCCCCTGTTTCCTTCATGATTCTGATGGCGGAGGCGACTGCCTCCTTTGAATTGCCCTGGTAAGACCCGAAGGGCATATCTACCACCACCAGGCAGCGGTCAATTCCCCTGACCACCGAGGCGGCATGATAAATCATCTGGTCCAAGGTGATGGGTAGGGTGGTTTCATGACCTGCCATCACATTACTCGCACTATCGCCAACCAGTATCACCTCAATTCCCGCCGCATCAAATATCCTGGCAAAAGAAAAGTCATAGGCAGTCAGCATTGAAATCTTCTCTCCCCGGTCCTTCATCAGCTGTAAAGTATGGGTGGTGATTTTGCGAACCTGTTTTTGCACTGACATGAATTAATCTTTAAGTCTGAAAGTTAAATAAAATAATAGATAGTGTCATTAATCTATTGAAATTCAGTTTCTAACTCCCGATTGAATTTCCTCCCACAAATGCTGGATAAGTCCGTCTGCCAGACCGATTTTAGGCACAAATATTTCTTCGGCTCCAGCCCATTTCATGACATTACTGTAAATCTGTAAAGCGGGGACGATCACATCTGCGCGGTCCTCCCTCAGTCCGTATAATCGGATTCTCTCTGCAGTGCTCAGGGGCGAAAGTTCACGCAGATAGTCTTTTAGTAATTCTAATCCCAGTGGCTTTCCTTCTTTTTTCTTGCTGAGAGAGAAAATCTTATTGATGTTCCCGCCGCTTCCGATGGCAACCACATCCCTGAAACCTCTGGTTGCGTTTTTGGTGGCTTCCTTGAACTGCTCCCATTGGGTTTCGTCAACCTGTTTTTTCAGCAGTCTGATTGTTCCGATATCGAAGGATTTCTTGAATCGCAAATACCCATCTGAGAAAAATGACAATTCGGTGCTTCCGCCTCCCACATCTATATACAAATAGCTGCATCGTTTGTCAAGGTGTTCCGCCACATGATTTTCAAAAATGATGTTGGCTTCCAGCTCACCGGAAATCACCTCGATCCTGATGCCTGTTTCCATATATAATTTCTTGACTACCTCCCCCGCATTGACTGCTTCTCTCATGGCACTGGTGGCGCAGGTGATGGAGGCCTCCACCTTGTAGGCATTCATGAGGTGTTTGAATGCCTTGAGTGTTTCCGCCATCATTGCATATTTTTCCTTGCTGATGCGCCCTGTCTCAAATACGTCAAAGCCGAGGCGAAGGGGCATCCTGAACAGGTTCAATTTGGAAAACTCAATCTCACCGGTGCTGCTAATGGCAGATTCGCTGATGAGCAATCTGGCAGCATTACTGCCTATGTCGATGGCCGCAAGGATCAATCTGAATTGTTTTTGTAAAAATGCGAATATTTCGTCGCTTCAACAGTTAAGAACGAAGGAAAAAGATCCATGTGGAAAACTCATGGCTTTTGCCTGAGAAGATATTGATGGATGGCTACTTGCGATCGGATCTTCTTGCTGTTTCTCGGGTTCACATATTGGTTGTTCAAATCATTATCCAGGATTCTGGCTTTCTGATTGTCTTGTAGCTGTATTTCCAGTATTTTTTTCAGTTCTCTTTGAATCTGGTTGTTATCAATGGGGCAGGCCACTTCAATCCGGTGGTCCAGGTTACGAATCATCCAGTCTGCCGATGACAGGTATGTTTTTTCTTTACCGCCGTTGTGGAATATCATCACTCTTGCATGCTCCAGGTATTCATCCACGATGCTGACCGCCCTGATCGGTTTTTTGAACTTCCTGTTTTCCGTTTTCATGCAACAGATGCCCCTGATGATCAGATTCACTTTCACGCCTTCCCTGGCGGCCTGCTCAAGTTTGCTGATCAGTTCATAATCACTCAGTGAGTTGAGTTTGACCCAGATTTCAGCTTCTTTCTGCCTTTTTGCATTCCTTATCTCTCCGTCGATGGCTGCTAACATGGTTTTTCTCATTGCGACCGGACTTACAATCAGAGTGCCGCAATTGGCCAGTTGCTCCGTATTCCATTGAGGCCTTTCCAGAAAATTAAAAATCCGGTTGATGTCGGCCATGATTTTCTTATTGGCCGTTAGCAGATAATGGTCGGCATAAACTTTAGCGGTGGTTTCATTCAGGTTTCCTGTCCCTACAAATCCGTATTGTAATAACTTTCCCTGGCTGCGTTTGCTGATGATACAGATCTTGGCATGAACTTTCATTTTGGGATTTCCAATGAGAACCTGCACGCCTTCTTCCTCCAGTTCCGTTTTCCAGGCAAGATTGGCTTCCTCGTCGAATCTGGCTCTCAACTCCAGCATTACAGTGACTTTCTTTCCGTTGCGTGCAGCATTGATAAGGGCGTTCACGACGCGAGATCTTGATGCCAGTCTGTAGCAGGTGATTTTGATGCTTGTCACTTCCGGATCCATGGCCGCTTCCCTGAGCAAGTCGATGATACTTTCAAACGAATGATATGGGGTATGCAGCATGATATCCTTGGTAAGTATGGTTGCCGCTATTCCGCTTTTCGCCTGAAGTTCTTTTCTGAAAAATGGGGATTTGCGTTTGCTTGCATCCGTGATGATGTCCGGAAATTGCATGAAGTCCTTGAAATTATGAATGCGGCCGCCGGGAATGAGGCTGTCTTTCTTGCTTAACTGAAGTTTACGAATCAGATATTCGAGTAAATCCCTGTCAATGTCTTTGTCATACACCAGCCTCACCGGTTTTCCTTTCTTCCTTTTTTTAAGGCCTTTTTCAATCTTTGACATCAGACTGGTGCTGAGGTCATTGTCAATATCGATTTCCGCGTCTCTGGTGAGTTTGATGACATGCGCACTGATGCTGTCAAATCTGAACAGGGAAAAGATGCGGGGAAGGGCCAGTTTCACCACATCCTCCAGCAAGATGATAAATCTGCTTTTTCCTTTGGCAGGCAGTTCTATGAATCGCGGCAGGTGCTTGCTCGGTACTGACACCAGCGCATAAAGAGGCTTTCCGGGTTGACTTGCTGAGCTGAGCTTGCACGCGACATACAGGGCCTTGTCATTCAAGGCCGGCGGATGCTCCTGCTGTTGTATCATTAATGGAACGATGTTGCTCCTGACATTTTCATCAAAATAACTCAGAACGAATTTTTTCTGTGCGGCAGTAAGTTGTCGTTCATTCAGAAACCTGATGTTTTCTTTTTTCAGACTACGGTGGATATCTCGCCAAATTTTTTCAAATTGAAGCTGCATTTCAATGACTCGCTCCTGAACGTTTTTTAGCAAGACTTCCGGATTTTCTTCAGGATAGAGTTTTCTTTTTATCCCGGATTCCAGCATTCTCCTAAGGGTGGCAACCCTAACCCTGAAGAATTCATCCATGTTATTGGAAAAAATTCCCAGGAATTTCACTCTTTCCCGAAGAGGTACGGCAGGGTCGGCTGCTTCCTGCAGTACGCGGCTGTTGAAAGCGAGCCAGCTGATATCTCTTTTGATGTAATGGCTATTGGTCACGTATGAAAAATGATTGCCAAATTACAAACAGGACTTGGATTCCTGCGTGACCTAATTGTTAAGTTTATCGGAAACAGATGAATCGATTCGCTTATTTTTTTGATGCAGATATGGGATGACCAGCAGGGAAATGCAGCCGGCAAGAATGACAACGGCAGTATTCACTCCCCACATCAGCCATCCGAAGGCCTTTCCCACAGGATCATCCACCTGGTAAAGCGCGAGTACCTGCATGACAAAAATAGGGAAGGAGCCGATGCCTCCCGGCGTGATAATCATTGCGACAGTCGCAAGTGACAATACTGAGAATGCAGCCGATACCGGGAGCGCGGAGGTTGCCGGCATGGCGTAAAATCCGATAAAGATCTGCAGAAGATACAACGCCCAGATGACGAGGGTGTGTATTAAAAAGGCTTTTTTCGCCTGAAGGGAAAGGATGGAGGTGATTCCCTCTTTCATTCCTTTCAACAAGGCATGAATCTTGCTGAACAAAAGGCTATCGGGGAATTTTACGGAAAGGTATTTCAAAAGAGAAACGATTAAAACAATGACAAGAGTAAGTAACAGGTAACGCCATAGTATGGCCTTTCCATCCAAATCTGTTTTGCCTAAAGCCTTGTTGATAAAATCATCGACAGTGTCCAGTTGTATTAAAATGGTGAGTCCGATGAAAAGGATAAAGCAGAGGAAATCAAAAATCCTCTCTACCAAAATGGTTCCGAAGAGCCGATCCATTCTTAATTTCTCATATCGGGCAAGCAGGCTGCACTTCAGGATCTCCCCGAGTCGGGGTATTGCCGAATTGGCCAGATAGCCGATCATGGTAACGGCGAAAACCATGCTTAATGGCGGGTGATAGTTCAGCGGCCGCATCAATAATTTCCATCTCATGGAGCGACTCAAATGACTCAGCAGCATGATAAAGGAGGCGGGTATGATTAGCCAGTAATTGGCCTGTGACAGCGCTTCGTAAAAGCTTGACCTGTCAGAGGGACTCATGGTCTTCAGCTGCCACCATACCAGAAACAAGCCCATCCCAAGGAAGAAAACATACTGCAGTATTGAAAACAGCTTTCTTTGCATGATGGTTTTCCTAGTCGGTGATTTTCATATTGTCAATTAATCTTACTCCCCCCAGACTTGCAGCAACAATTCCCCTGAGTCTGGTTTGACCATCCCAATTATTTACCCTGTTCAATTGCTCATCTGTAACGGCAAAGTATTCAACCTGAAGTCCGGCATCGGTAAGTATTTTCTCACATTTTTCTCTTACCGCATCAGTTTTTCCGGAAATCATTTCTTGTTTCAGGCAACGGAGAGCATTGAAAATCGCACTGGCGTTTTTTCTGTCTTGAGCAGGTATCCTGAGGTTCCTGCTGCTCATGGCAAGGCCGTCTTCTTCCCGAAGGGTGGGGCAAATCACCACTTCGGTATTCCAGTTCTGGATTTTTGCAAGTCTTGATATCACCAAGCACTGCTGGAAATCCTTTTCGCCCAAAAACAGCATGTCGGGTTGAATGACTCCTATCAATATTGAAACGACCTGACAAACACCCTGGAAATGTCCCGGCCTGAATTCGCCTTCCCATTTCTTATCCAGGTCTTCCAGTTCGAAATATGTTGCCTGATACTCCACCGGATAAATGTCTTCATTATCCGGAAGGAATAACATGTCACAACCTGCTGACTCTAACATATCAATATCCTTCTCAATTGTTCTGGGATATTTTTGAAGGTCCTCTTTATTGTTGAACTGAGTGGGATTGACAAAAATGCTGCAGATCGCAAATCCACATTTCTCTTTACAGGAATTGATGAGTGAAATATGACCTTGGTGAAGCGCCCCCATGGTGGGCACAAATCCCAGGGGAGTCTTTTTGCTCCGTATCTTTTCCAGTTCTGTTTTCAATAACCCCGACTCCCTTATGATAATCATAGTTGTTTATTTTAACCGAAGACATTCATTATCAATACGCAATCGGGCCTCGGAGCCTGATTTCCCTAAAATTCAGTACCTTTGCAAATTATTACCAAAAGGGGATAACATAATCAAAGGTAAATGTCAACAAAGAAAAGAATTTTATTCATAGCCAATGAAATGTCTCCTTACCTGGAGCTCACGGAATTTGCGGAGATCGTCAATAAACTTGCAGTCCTTTCCAATGAGAATAATTTCGAGGTGCGTTGCATCATGCCGCGGTTCGGTGTTATCAATGAGCGCAGACATCGTTTGCACGAAGTGGTAAGGCTCTCCGGTATCAATGTGACTATCGACTCGGACGATTACCCATTGGTGATAAAGGTGGCATCGCTTCCTAATGCAAGACTTCAGGTTTATTTTTTGGACAATGAGGATTTGTTCAAACGGAAGCAGATTTTTCATGACGAGAATGATAAATGGTTCGATGATAATGGCCTGAGAACGGTACTTTTCTGCAAAGGAGCGCTAGAGACCGTAAGAAAATTCGGATGGCCTCCAGATCTCATACATTGCAGCGGATGGATGACAGGTCTCATCCCCATGTATCTCAAGACAGCTTATAAGAAAGAGCCGGTTTTCAGTCATAGCAAAGTGGTGTTTACCATTGGCACCAATACTTTCAAAGAAAAGCTCGGAGCGGAGTTTTTGAAACTGGCCGTCATCCATGATAATATCGGTAAGAAGGAACTCGATCCTTTCAAGGATTGCAACAATACCGCCATGTTCAGGGGAGGTGCCTCCTATGCCGACGCCATCTCTTTCGGAGATAGTGAAATTGACAAGAAGCTGGTGGAGGAGTTCTCCAAGGTCAAAGGCAAGCGCATCATTCCTTTCAACGATGAAGCTGACTATACTGATTATCTTCAACTTTATACCGATCTGACGAAATAAGTCCAATACTTCATTGAAAATTGAAAATCAGTGGTAATCAACAGGAGTTTTCAAGCCTTTTTTCTGGTTATTGTGCTGCTCTTGGCAGCTTGCACCAAATTGGATACCACCGATCTCGGGTTAGACCTGATTCCTGAAGTCGACAATATCAACACTTTCGCTGATACCATTGATATAAGCTCGGCCCAGTTCGTTTTCAACGACTCCACCAAACTGTCCTCAACGGATCTGCATGTACTCGGTAATATTGATAATGATCCCCTGGCAGGCAGCACCCGGGCGAATATTTATGTGCAACTTAAACCGTTAAGTTATCCCTATTATTTCGGAAGCAAAGGAGATACGATCAACAACAGCCTCGCTCCCGGGACCGGATTTGATTCAGTGGTGCTTTGCCTCAGCTACAAAGGTTTCTGGGGAGACAGCACAGCGCCACTTGGACTTGATGTCTATAAGGTGAATAGCAATAACGGACTTTGGGATTCAGTATTCAAAGCGAAGGATATCAATTATGAGCCTGATGTTTCGGACTTGTTAGGAAGCAGGCAGATTGATGTAAGAGCGCTTGGAGGATATTTCAAATATGCCAATAAAAGGGATTCGGCAAAAGGTCAGATCAGGATACGGCTCACAGGAATGGAATCAGGGTCTAACAATCTTTTCACAAGGGATACGCTGACCAATAATTCCTTCAGAAGCGACAGTCTTTACAAACTGTTTAATAACGGTTTCGGTATAAAGGCCTCCTCCGGAAAAGGACTGATGTACATCAGTCTGATAGACACTTCTACCAAACTGGAGATTCATTACAGACGTAAGAATGGCGGCAAAGTGGATACGTCCTACTCCTCATTCAAGTTATATACTTCCGTTCAATTCGACACTAGCAAGAACATCATTGTCACTCCTTCTGTTACTTGTAACCGAATCATCAGGAACAGGTCCGCACTTCCCTCCGGTTCAGAAGAAATTCTGATGCAGACGCAGCCCGGCACCTATGCTACGTTGAATGTTGATAGCCTTAGCCGATACGCCAACAGAGTCATTCACAGAGCTTCCATACAGGTACAGGAACTGGCAGGAGATCCTTTCACGGACAGCCTCTTCACACCTCCCGGACTGCTTTATATGGATGTCAGGGATACAAGTGTGGAAGAAAGATGGAAGCCTGTTTATTTGGATCTAAGTCCTTCAACCTCTTATGACCCGGACAATAAGACAGGTTCTTATTATTTCCCGCTTGGCGGGGTGGATTTCGGTTATTTCGGAGGATATCTGCGTCAAAAGACCGACAACGAGGGTAATAGGGTGCGCTATTATGATTTTAATCTCACCAGGCATGTACAGCGCATAGTGACTCGAAAAACGCCCAATTATCAATTCAGGCTTTATTCGCCATTCAGAGTCATCTATCCCCAATACAGTCCTCTTCCCTACAATTACGGCAACAGGATAGCTTTTGGAAGAGTGAAATTGGCAGGAGGCAAGCATCCGCTTCGTCCTATGAAGATGGTCATCATTTATTCCCTGCTTAAATAATAATCTTTAGGGTCTGTATTCTTGTAATCAAACACATTTCCTACGGGTTGTTGTGTATTGCTTCATCATTGTATATTTGCAGACAAAATTTTTAAACATGCCATATCTTTTTACTTCAGAATCTGTCAGCGAGGGTCATCCCGACAAGATTGCAGACCAGATCAGTGACGCATTAATTGATAACTTTCTTGCTTTCGATCCCAACAGCAAAGTGGCCTGCGAAACACTGGTGACCACCGGTCAGGTGGTGCTGGCAGGAGAGGTAAAAAGCAAGGCTTATCTGGATGTGCAGGAAATCGCTAGGGAGGTGATCCGTAAGATAGGATACACTAAAAGCGATTATAAGTTCGAAGCGGAGTCCTGCGGGGTGCTTTCCGCCATTCACGAGCAATCCGGAGATATCAACCAGGGAGTTGACAGGAAAAAGAAGGAAGAGCAAGGTGCGGGTGACCAGGGTATGATGTTCGGTTACGCCACCAATGAAACGGAAAATTATATGCCGTTGGCACTTGACCTGGCTCACTATATTCTCATGGAACTTGCAGTGGTCAGGCGCGAGAACAAACAGATCAAATATCTGCGTCCCGATGCTAAAAGCCAGGTGACACTTGAGTATGATGATAACAACAGGCCGATACGTATTGATGCCATTGTCATCTCCACCCAGCATGATGAATTTCATGCGAGCGACAGTGTCATGCAGGCTAGGATCAAGAAGGATCTGATCAATGTGATCATACCAAGGGTGAAGAGCAAGTATCCCAAGTATGCTCATCTTTTCAACAATAAGATCAAGTATCACATCAACCCGACGGGTAAGTTTGTAATCGGAGGACCACATGGCGATACAGGACTGACAGGAAGGAAAATCATCGTGGATACCTACGGTGGTAAAGGCGCACATGGTGGCGGCGCTTTCAGTGGAAAGGATCCCAGCAAGGTAGACCGTTCCGCTGCCTATGGCACTCGTCATATCGCCAAGAACCTGGTGGCCGCAGGCCTTTGCGATGAAGTATTGGTGCAGGTGTCCTATGCGATCGGTGTTGCCGAGCCTACCAGCATTTATGTCAATACCTATGGCACAGCCAAGGTCAAATTGACTGACGGAGAAATCGCCCAGAAGGTCATGCACATGCCCTGCTTTGATATGAGGCCATATTATCTTGAAAAAAGGTTGAAGCTTCGCAATCCTATTTATTCGGAAACAGCTGCTTACGGACATATGGGTCGTAAGAGCCAGGTAGTCACTAAAACCTTCACCAGCCCCGAGGGAAAGTCGGTAAAGAAGTCGGTGGAATTGTTTACCTGGGAAAAGCTGGATGCGGTGAAAGAGGTAAAGAAAGCCTTCGGACTCTAATATTTTAAACATCATTTATTGAAAAGTTTCAGGCGTTCTCAGCCCAGGCCCAAAAAGCGTTTGCTCGTTATAGGAAAAGAGCAGGTGACTCAGGCTTTGAGAGAGGGGAAGGCGTTGGACAGGATTTATCTCCAGGCGGATATTGATCCCGCTACGGGCGATGTGATCAGGAAGCTGGCATTGGATGCAGGTGTTCCCGTAAACCGTGTTCCCCAGGAGAAGCTGAATAGTTTCAATGTAGAGGGACACGGTGGAGTGGTGGCACTGATCAGCCGGGTTCAATATGCGGATCTGCAGCAAATCATATCCTTCACGGTCGACAAGGGCGAGGTGCCTTTGTTTCTCTTGCTCGACGGAGTGACCGATATTCGTAATATAGGCGCCATTGCAAGAAGCGCCTATTGTTTTGGTGTACATGCCATTATCATTCCTGAAAAAGGAGTGGGGGCGTTGCAGGAGGATGCCATACTCACCTCTGCGGGTGCGTTGGAGCACATACCCGTGTGCAGGGTCAGAAGCCTGATGAAAGCAGTAGATGATTTGCATCTGAACGGTATCAGGGTCTATGCGGCTGATATGAACGCCAAGAATGAAATTCAGCATGCGGTATTGAACGAGCCTGCAGCGATAGTGCTGGGTGCCGAGGAAAAAGGTATTTATCCGGCACTTTCCAAAATCTGTGACGATCATTTGCGAATACCGATGAGCGACAAGTTCGATTCCCTGAATGTTTCAGTGGCTGCCGGTATTTGCCTCTATGAAGCTTATCGGCAGCGACTGGTATCCTGAAAGGCTCTCCTATATCAAACTGCATTCAAATCCATCGTAATTTTGTAACATGTCAGACATTTCAATCATTGAATGTCCCAGGGATGCCATGCAGGGCTGGACTGCTCCGATCCCGACCGAAGTGAAAGTAAGGTATATCAACGCTTTGCTTCGTGTAGGCTTTTCCGTTATAGATTTCGGAAGTTTTGTATCCCCTCGCGCCATTCCTCAGATGGCCGATACGGCCGAAGTGCTGGCCGGTTTGGATCTTGCGGGCAGCCGATCCTCACTATTGGCGATTGTGGCCAATCTCAAAGGCGCTGAGCAGGCGGCAGCACAGGAACCGATCAGGTATCTTGGATATCCTTTTTCGCTTTCAGAAACCTTTCAAAGAAGGAATACCAACTCCGGAATGAAGGAATCCCTGGAAACGGTCAGGCAAATCAACAACCTGTCAAAGTCCGGCGGAAAGGAGCTGGTGGTGTACCTGTCCATGGGCTTTGGCAACCCATATGGAGATCCTTACGACAGTGATCTGGTACTGGAATGGACAGATAAGATCGTATCCGAAGGGATAGGGATCATTTCTGTGGCAGACACGGTGGGATTAGCTACCCCATCAATGGTGCGGGATACCATGAATGCCGTCAACAGCCGTTTCTCCGGTATTGTCACCGGGGTTCATCTGCATGCTACTCCCGATGGAAGGGCCGACAAACTACAGGCGGCCTGGGATGCAGGCTGTCGTCGATTTGACAGCGCTATGGCGGGAATCGGCGGTTGCCCGATGGCGGGCAACGACCTGGTTGGCAATATGGATACGCAATTCATGGTTAATTTTTTTGAAAATAAGGGCAAATCAACAGGACTTGATCTGCAACAGCTTTCTTATTGCGCCTCTCTGGCGAAGGAAGTATTTGCCGGTCACTAGGAACATCCTAATATACAAGACATGCAATTCAGGGCTGAACTGACGCCGGCACCATTGCCAGGTGGTATACAATACGGGCAGAAACTTTTCCTCATAGGATCCTGCTTCACGGAAGAAGTCGGCAACAAACTTATCCGTCACAAATTTGAAGTGCTGCAAAATCCTTCCGGCATATTGTTCAATCCCGTCAGCATTGCAGATACCGTCAAGAGTTGTGTCACAGGCTCCGTTCCCGGGGATGAGGAACTCTTCTATCATAATGAGCTTTGGCATAGCTGGAAGCATCACAGCAGATTTTCAAATCCGGACAAGGAAATCATGCTTTCCGGCATCAGAGATGCGGTTTCCCGAGCTCATCAGTTTCTCAAGGAAACAGACTGGGTATTGATAACATTGGGTTCCGCATTTGTATATGAAAGAGAGAAGGCAGCTTCTCCGTCCGGTCGTTCGGTGGTGGCCAATTGCCACAAAGTACCTGCCGATACCTTTAACAGAAGATTACTTTCGGTGGAGGAAGTGAGGATAGCCCTGAGCGAAATGATAATGGACATTCGAAGTGTCAATAACAAAGCCAAATACATCATCACCATCAGTCCCGTCAGGCATCTTCGGGAGGGATTCATAGACAACAATAGAAGTAAAGCAGTATTGATACAGGCGGTTCATGGCCTATGTGACACCGAGACTGTTTATTATTTTCCGTCTTTTGAACTGGTAATGGATGATCTCAGGGATTATCGTTTTTATGCCGAGGATCTGGCCCATCCCAACTACGCGGCGACACAATATGTGTGGGAGAAATTCGTGAATGCCTGCATGCAGGAAGATGCGAAGTCATTGATGAAAGAAATTAACCAGATCAATGCCGCAAGAAGACATAAGCCTTTCAATCCCTCCTCCGAAGCCCACAAGCGTTTTTTAAGTGAAAATCTTGAAAAGGTCAGTAGCTTAAAGCGACGATTTCCATTTCTTGCTCTCGACGAGGAAGTAGCTTATTTCACAGGTTAATGTATCCTGTCACCTCGTACCTCCTGACTGTTCATGACATCTTTCTCGTATTCCAGCCATTCTTTCCAGCGACTGCGGACTATTTTCTTATCCAGGTAATGTTCGGCAAGATTGATGAACAGGGTATAATGCCCGGCCTCGCTTTCCATGAATTTCCGGTAAAACTTTCGCATATAGTCATCATCCAGCCCCTCACTCAGCCTCTTGAAACGTTCGCAGCTTCTTGCCTCTATCAGTGCCATGGTTAGCATCTGATCCAGAAACCGCTCCTCGGGACTGCCGCCTTTCTTCTGAAATTCCAGCAATTTGTTTACATAGGCATCCTTTCTCTGCTTTCCGAGGCTAAGGTTCCTTTTCTTCATCTCGGCCAGCACCGCCCTGAAATGCCCCCATTCCTCGGTTACAATGGGGCTAAGTTCTTCTACCAGCAATTGCTTTTCCGGATTTTTCTGGATAAGGGATATGCAGGTGGTGGCTGCTTTTTGTTCACAATAGGCATGGTCGGTGAGGATTTCCTCCAATTCCATTTCAGCAAGGTTCACCCATCGGGGATCTGTCGGTAGCTTCAGCCCCAGTATGGTTTTCGTGTCCTGAGAATATTCCATGCCGTAAAATTAAGGATTCAACCGCTGGGTTCATCGCAGACATAACTACAGCCTCCGCTGTAATCTTAATTTGAACTAATTTTACGCATCTTTTATGATGAGGATAATAACTGCGTTGTTGATAACCGCTTGCTGTACATTCCTGATTTATGTGCTGGACACAAGGATTTTCCTGCAAGTTCCACTGGGAAGGCTGCTTTCCCCCCATATCGGGTTCTGGCAAAATGCCGAGCCTTTTGAAATGCCAAAGGAGGAAGAATTGATCCTGAACGGACTGCGGAACGAGGTCAATCTCTATTACGATGATAGGATGGTGCCTCACATTTTTACCAAGAATGAAGAAGACGCCTGGTTCATGCAAGGATATATTCATGCCAGGCATCGCCTTTGGCAAATGGAGTTTCAGGTGCTGGCAGCTGCAGGTAGGGTTAGTGAAATAGTAGGAGAGGCGGGATTAGAACATGACAGGCGTTTCAGGAGGCTGGGTATGGTATTTGCAGCAGAAAACGCCCTTCAAATGATAGAGGCCAACGATACCACGCGGAAACAATGCAATGCCTATACCGCGGGGGTGAATGCTTACATCAAGTCCTTGCAAACGTCCCAACTGCCGATTGAATATAAGTTGCTTGGATATGAACCTGAATTGTGGTCCAACCTCAAATCCGCATTATTCCTGAAATACATGTCGTATGATTTGGCCGGATATGAAAAAGACTTCGAACTGACGCGCGCAAGAGATCAGTTCAGTAAGGCTGATTTTGATCTGCTGTTTCCGGAAGCTGCCGATACCGCAGATCCTGTGGTTGCGGGTGACTCTAGTTATGTGTTGTCCCGCCCCATTCCGGTTCCACCGGCTGATGCTGATTCAGTTTATTTCAAACTTGGGTCTCCCTCCGTCTCTACCGCTGCCAAGCCCTCTCCTGATTGGGGCAGCAACAACTGGGCGCTCCATGGTAACAAAACGAGGTCAGGATATCCTATCCTTTGTAATGATCCTCATTTAAAACTCAATTTGCCTTCTTTGTGGTTTGAAATGCAAATCAGTTCCCCGGAATTCAATGCCTACGGAGTGACATTTCCCGGTGCGCCCGGTATCATCATGGGATTTAACGACAGTTGTGCATACGGATTCACCAACGGAGGGCGTGATGTGAGAGATTACTATGAAATCCCATTCAGGGATGAAAGCAGAACCACCTACTATTTCGACTCGGCCTGGTATGCTTCCCGTTACAGGGTGGAAGAAATCAGGATCAGGAACAAGCCTTCCCTTTTTGATACAGTCATTTATACACATATAGGGCCTGTCATGTATGACAGGAACTATGGTATGGAGCGATCCCGCAGCAATGACAATTATGCCGTCCGCTGGAAAGCTCATGATCCAAGCAATGAAATGATGTTTTTCAACAGGATGGTAAGGATTCGAAATCATTCGGACTATCGTGCAAGTCTGCCTCATCTTCAAGCGCCCGGTCAAAATGTGATTTTTGCCTCCCGCAGCGGTGATATTGCAATCACCACCCAGGGAAAATTTCCGGCCAAATGGAAGGGGCAGGGTGACTTTATCATGCCGGGTTGGGATTCCGCCTATCAATGGCCATATGATATCCCTTTTGAAAGCAACCCGGCACAATTCAATCCCGAAAGAGGATTTGTAAGCAGCGCCAATCAGATTCCCTCCGATAGCGCCTATCCTTATTATCTGGGAAGGGATTATCCCTCCATCAGGGGATTTCAGGTTAATAAGAAACTTTCGGACATGCGAAATGCGGGGATTTTTGAAATGATGTCCTTGCAGACCGACAATTATAATCTTTTTGCAGACAAGTCATTGAAGGTATTGTTGCCGGCGCTGGATTCCGGCAAGTGGAATGCCGCTGAAGCGGATGAATTGGCAAAACTGAAAAGTTGGAATTGCCGAAATGATGCCGGCTCCAGAGAAGCGCTCTTTTTTGAGCTTTTATGGAATCATCTGTATGAGGCCGTATTCGATGATGATTTTGCCGGTAAGCCCGGTCCCATCGCTACGCCGGCTCACTATGTGTTGCTGGAAGCTTTGGGAAGGGATTCCGTCTTCAGGTTTGTGGATGATGTTTCCACTACCCAAAAAGAGGATCTGAAATCAATTGCCGCAATGGCATTCAGAAAAACCATTTCTGAAATGAATGCGGTGAAAGAGAAAAACAGGTTAAAGGATTGGTCATCTTATCTCGATGTTCAGATTAATCACCTGCTCAGGATTCCGGATTTCAGTAAAAAGGTCATGGGTATGGGGGGAAATAAGTATTGTATCAATGCCATGAAGTCGCAAGAGGGGCCGGGATGGAGAATGATCATTCACCTTAACCCGGAAAACGAGGCTTATGGAATTTATGCCGGCGGTCAGGAGGGCAATCCAGGTAGCAGGTATTATGATAATTTCATTAGACCCTGGTCTGAAAATAAATATTTCAAATTGTGGATGATGAAGGAGGATGAAAAGAATGACAAGAAGGTGATTCGTAAATCCCGGTTCTCACCCGCAGCATAACTGAAAATGAGATTAAAATTTATTATTTCCGTTTTGGCTATGGCCGTGTCGGCCTTTGCGCTTTCACTCTATCTGCCATGGTGGATTCTGGCGCCTTGTTGCATGCTGGTTGCCTTACTGATGCCTTTGAAGCCTATTCTGGCCTTTGCATCCGGATTCCTGTCCATGTTTCTCTACTGGGGGGGTATGGCGGCCCTGATAAGTACAGCCAATCATCATTTGCTTGCCGCCAAAATGGGTAAGCTGATGTTTCAATCGGAGAATCCCTTGTTTCCGATAATGGTGGCGGCTTTCATCGCAGGCTTGCTTGGCGCGTTGTCCGCTTTGGCAGGATCTATTTTTACTTATCGAAAACCCCGGTCATGATCGAGGTGACCCGGCAATCCATTATTTATGTTCAGATCAATTGTACTCTTTGCGGCTCTGTTTTACGCTCACGCTGTTTTGTCGCAGCGTATAATCGGTACCGTTAAATCTGCGGACGGGTCCCCGCTCCCTTATGCTTCCGTTACCGTGAAAGGCAGCAGCCGGGGTACAGCAGCCAATGACAAGGGAAGGTTTTCTTTTCAGGTGGAGAAAGGAAAACAAACATTGATTTCCCAGTTCATTGGATTTGAATCTGTCGAGAAGCAGCTGGATGTCGATGCCGATTCGGTTTTTATTGAATTTGTCCTGAAGCCTCGCGTCTTGAAAATGGAGGAAGTGGTTATTCGCACGGATCGTGAGGATCCGGCTTATGAGATCATCCGTAACGCTATCAAAAAGCGCCGTTTTTATTCGGAAGAAACTCCCTCATACCGTTGTGATTTTTACAGCAAGTACCTGTTGCGATCAAGGAGTTTTCCTGACAAGATTTTTGGACAAAAGATTGAGAAGGATGAAAAAAGGGAAATGGGACTTGATACCACGGGGAAGGGAATTCTTTATCTGTCAGAATCCTTCTCAAAGGTGCACGTCAAGAGCGCTGACAAAATCAAAACGGAAATTCTCAGCAGCAGAGTGAGCGGAAGCAACAGTTTCGGATTTTCATTTCCCACCTTCATCACGCTGTATGCCAACAACGTGACACTTTTTTCAGAATCCCTGAACAAAAGGGGATTCATTTCCCCAATCGCGGATGGCGCACTTAATTATTATAAATTCAAATTTCTCGGATTGTTCTGGGAAGACGGTAAGTCCGTCAATACCATTCAGGTCATTCCCAGGCGCAGCAGAGAGCCGCTCTTTTCAGGTATCATCAATATCTCCGATGATGACTGGAGAGTGCATAGTTTCGATCTTTTTGTCAGCAAGAAACAGGAGTTGGAATTGCTCGATACTTTACGGATAAAACAGCTGTATGTTCCCGTTGGAAATGATATCTGGAAAGTCAAGAATCAATTGATCAGTTTTAGTTTCGGATTATTAGGCTTGAAAGCCGGTGGCGATTTCCTGAGTGTTTATTCCCAATACGAGATAAACCCCACCTTTCCCAAGGGCTTCTTCGACCGTGTCATTATCAAGTATGATACCGCCGTCACCGGCAGGAGCAAAGAGTATTGGGACACGATCAGGCCATTACCGCTTGAGCCGGAGGAGAAGCTTGATTACAAGATCAAAGACAGTTTGCTGATGGTGCGAAACGATACCGCAAATCAGGATCTGGACAGCCTGCGTCGTTCTCAGGGTAAGCTGAAGCCGCTGCGACTTTTGCTTTCGGGTTGGGATCGTTCCTATTACGGCCGAAAAACAAAATACCGTTGGGGTATAGATCCGATCATCTGGAATACCAATTTCAATCCTGCGGAGGGCTGGAATACCACCTTATCCGGTTTTGCGGAGATTCCTCTGAAAAAGCAGCAGGCTATTTTGTCAATTTATCCTGCTGTCCGATACGGATTCAGCAATGAACATCTTAATCCTTCTTTGGAATTGGAATGGCGGGCAAGAGGTCTTTCGCGAAAAAAACTGCTTCGTCGATGGGCGGTAAGCCTCGCGGGCGGTAGTCGTGTCCTCCAGTTCAATCCTGAAAATCCCATCACCGAGTTTACGAATACCGCAGCCATCCTCTTATACAAGACTAGTTTTATCAAGACCTACCAGGCTGTATTTGCAGAACTGTTCGGAAAGAAGACATTTGAAAGTGGAGTTCAACTGAGAGGAAAGTTATTGTATGAAGACAGAATTGCCCTGGATAATACCGTTTCCTATTTCTTCAGGAAATCCGACAGTTTCAAGGTGACACCCAATTATCCGGTTGAGTTGATCAACATGCCTTTCAATCGTCATCAGGCCCTGATGATAAGTGGGACTATCAGCTTTAAGCCTGGGCAGACCTATATGCAACTTCCCAATTCAAGAGTTCCTCTCGGTTCGGTATGGCCGACTTTCAGTGTAACCTATGTCAAAGGGCTGAAGGGTATTGCCGGCAGTGACGTCAATTTCGACAAGTGGAAATTTTCCGTATCAGACGAATTCAACATGAAAATTGCAGGTCTGATCAAGTACAATCTTGGTGCGGGCGGATTTATGAACCGCAAGTCCGTTTTTGTGCAGGATTATCAGCATTTCAACGGCAATGAGACTTGGCTGGCTTCTCCTTATCTCAATAGTTTCCAGATGGCCGGATATTATGAAAACAGTTCTATCGATCCGTTATATGGCCTGGCTCATATTGAATATCACCTTAATGGACTGTTTACAAATAAGATTCCTTATTTTAATCGTCTTAAATGGCATCTTTTGGGTGGTACCAATGCCTTCTATGTGGATGAGAAGAATAGTTATGCGGATTTTTTTGTGGGACTGGAGAACATCTTTAAAATTTTCAGGCTGGACTATGTCGTCGCTTTTCAGGACGGGAAAAGAGGTAGCTCCGGATTCAGATTGGGATATGGGGGATTATTAGGGGGATCGGTCGATCAGGATGGCCCTGAAAAGGGTAAGCGTCGCCGCTCGGTGACATTATCATTTTAATCGTACCTTTGCATTTCATTTGGTTTGCCCTGCAAGCATCCAATCATGTTAAGGTTTCCCGTTCCTTCGGGATCAAATGAGATCATATGGCTGTTTTACACAATCGAGTAAATCAGGCGGAGCTGAAGCAGCGCCTGATGGAGGAGTCGGAGCCCCGGCTTACTATTTCCTTTTACAAGTATTTTACCATTACCGATCCGGTCACATTCAGAAATGATTTATACAAGGCCCTCAGTGAAATCAAGGTGTTTGGAAGGATCTATGTCGCCACTGAAGGCATCAATGCGCAGATTAGCGTACCGGAGCAGCACATGGAGGGTTTCAGAGACCGGCTGTATGCTATTCCCGAACTGAGCGGACTCAGATTGAACGCCGCCGTAGATCATGGTAAATCGTTCTGGGTGTTGAAGGTGAAAGTGCGTAATAAAATAGTGGCAGACGGGATAAACGATCCGACCTTCAGTATAAAAGAGCGCGGGACCTACCTTAACGCGGAGGAGTTCAATCAAATGACCGATGATCCGGAAACTATTGTGGTGGATATGCGCAATCATTATGAGTATGAGGTAGGGCATTTTGAGAAGGCTATTGAAATTCCAAGTGATACTTTTCGCGAACAACTGCCCATGGCAGCGGATATGCTGAAGGGGAAGGAGGATAAGAAGATCATCATGTACTGCACAGGTGGCATCCGATGTGAAAAGGCAAGTGCGTATATGCTTTACCGTGGCTTTCATAATGTGTATCATCTCGAGGGGGGCATCATACACTATGCCAATAACGTGAGGGAGCAAGGATTGTCCAATAAGTTTAAAGGCAAGAATTTTGTATTTGATGAACGGCTGGGGGAGCGTATTACGGAAGAGGTGATCGCACATTGTCATCAATGCGGAAAATCTGCCGATACCCATACCAATTGCGCCAATCAGGCTTGCCATCTGCTTTTCATCCAATGTGAGGAATGTGCCACCAGTCATAAAGGTTGCTGCAGCGAGGAATGTGTCCAGGTGCTTACCTTACCGGAAGAGGAGCAGCGAATGCTTCGAAAAGGGATAGACAAGGGAAGGATGGTATTCAATAAGTCCAGACAACGAAAAATGAAATCTGCTGACAGGACTGATGATGATCAGGGTTGACTTGTTCTCATTCGCAACAGGGATTCATTGATGCGACTTTCCAGTTCTTTTTCATCCATATCGGTCTTTACAAATTTGGTACCGGTTACCATTTCAAATAATTGAATGTATCGCACACTGATTTCATTGACCCATTCTTCAGACATCGCAGGTACGGTTTGGCCGGGTTGTCCCATGAAATCATTCGCAATCAGCCACTCCCTTACAAACTCCTTGCTCAGCTGCTGTTGTTTTTCCCCTTTCTGTTGTCGTTCCTGAAATCCTTCCCGATAGAAGTACCTGGAGGAATCGGGTGTATGAATCTCATCCATGAGGCAGATTTCATCCTGCAGTATCCCGAATTCATATTTAGTATCCACCAGAATCAATCCCCGCTCGTTTGCCATGCTCTTTCCTTTTTCAAACAGGGCAAGGCTGTATCGGCATAGGGTCTCCCATTGCTCACTGGTTGCCAGTCCCCGGCTGATGATTTCCTCCGGACTGATATCTTCATCATGACCCGTTTCCGCTTTGGTGCTGGGTGTTAGGATAGGTGAGGGTAGCGGATCATTTTCTTTCAATCCTTCCGGCAGAGCGGCACCGCATAAAATCCTTTTACCCGATTGGTAAGTTCTCCAGGCATGGCCGGACAGATGCCCCCTGACCACCATCTCTATTTTGAAAGGTTGGCATTTCCATCCAATGCTGACATTGGGTGCCGGAACCTCCAATAACCAGATAGGACAAATCCCGGAACAGGCCTTCAGCATGTAGGCGGCTAGCTGATTCAATACCTGTCCCTTATAGGGTATCCTTTCGGGTAATATCACATCAAAGGCTGAAATTCTATCTGAGGCAATCATTACAACCCACTTATCATCAATGCCGTATACGTCCCTTACTTTACCTTGATAGTACGATGATTGTCCGGGGAATACTAGTTCCATGCTGCGAAACTACAGTTTGCTATAATACCGGGATTCTAACCTTGTCACAATGTTTCAACATGGGGGGGATATCTTTTTTTACTTAAAGTAGGGTATAGGTTTTATCTTTTCCGCCTAAACCAATTTAAAAGTTTATGAGATTGACTCTTAAGCGACTCGCTATTCTGTTTTTGATTTCAATTCCTTTCCATTCGGCGTTTTCCCAACAGACTGTTAAGGGTCTGGTGAAGAATGCCTCCACCGGAGCTCCTGTAGGTTCTGCTTCGGTAGTGGTAAAAGGAAGTTTCATCGGTACATCTTCTGATGAAAAGGGACGATTCAGCCTTTCCATTCAAAGCCTGCCAATCACCTTGGTCATTTCGGGTGTAGGCTACATGACAGAAGAAAAAAGAATTACCACTGCCGGAGAATTGACCATTGTTCTCAGGCCCTCATCCGGACTGGGACAGGAAGTGGTGATTTCAGCTTCCAGGTCGGCTGAAAAAATTCTGAAATCTCCTGTATCCATTGAGCGTATCAACAGTACGCAAATCAGGAACGCCCCTGCGGCCAACTACTACGATCAGATTACCAATCTTAAGGGAGTTGATGTTACCACTTCCTCCCTGACTTTCCGAACTCCTACCACACGTGGATTTGGCGGTAGCGGAAACGCACGATTTAATCAACTGGTGGATGGAATGGACAATCAGGCGCCTGGTTTGAATTTTTCTGTCGGTTCCATCGTTGGTTTGACAGAACTTGATGTAGATAATATGGAACTTCTTTCCGGAGCCTCTTCCGCCCTTTATGGTCCCGGTGGAATGAATGGAACCCTCTTGATAAACAGCAAGGATCCATTCAAATATGCAGGTCTGTCTGTTCAAATGAAAACGGGCGTAATGCATGTGGATGAAAGTGAAAGGCCCGCTTCTCCTTATTATAACATGAGCCTGAGATGGGCCGAAAAAGTAAATGATAAGTTCGCCTTCAAACTTACCACGGAACTGACTCAGGCAAAAGACTGGATCGGTATGGATTACAGGAATTTTGACAGGTCCAATGGGGTGTTGAAGGCGGGATCAAGAGAGTCGGATCCAAGTTATGATGGAGTCAATGTTTATGGAGATGAAACTTTTGGAGATCTGAGACAGGTACTCCAAGGAATAGCTGCTCAAGCTCCCTTTTTAGCTCCGTTCATCGGCACGCTGACCCAGAATCCTATTTTGGTATCAAGGACCGGCTTTACCGAGCAGCAGTTGCTGGATCCGAATACCCGAAGCCTAAAATTCGGAGGATCCGCTCATTATCGGATTAATCCTACGACTGAGTTAAGCCTTGCCGGCTATTGGGGAACAGGTAATACCATATACACAGGAGCCTCAAGATACTCCATCAAGGATTTTGCAATGGGTCAATATAAATTTGAACTGAAATCACAAAAATTGATGTTCAGGGCTTATACCACCCAGGAAGACGCGGGCGAGTCCTATAATCTGGCAGCCACCACGCAGAATTTCAATGAGGCCTGGAAGGCAAGCGGCGGAGCGACTGGATGGTATGCTCAATATGGTCAAACCTGGTTAGGTGCTAAACTGGCTGGAATGACAGATGCGGATGCTCATACTATGGCAAGAGTAAAAGCGGACAGTGGACGTCCCGAACTGGGAAGTCAGGCATTCAATGATCTTTATAACAAGATTCGTAAGCTTCCGGTACCTCAGGGTGGAGCCTTATTGGATAAATCTGATGTTTATGTGGCAGAAGGCAGCTACGACCTTTCTAGTGTGACAGGCGGTTTCGCTGATATATTGATTGGTGCGAATTTTCGTCAGTATTCATTGAATTCCCAAGGTACGCTTTTCATAGATACTGCTGCTCCTATCAAGGTTTGGGAATTGGGAAGTTTCATCCAGGCTTCAAAAAATGTCACGGATAAACTGAAATTATCAGCGTCTCTCCGTATGGATAAGAATCAGAACTTCAAGGAGAAATTCACTCCTCGCGTAACCGCGGTTTACGAGGTGGCTAAGAATCGTAATATCAGGTTATCATTCCAGTCCGCTTATCGATTCCCAACCAACCAGCAACAATTCATCAATCTTGATCTTGTTTCTTACAAGCTGATTGGTGGTAATGCTATTTTCACAGAGAAATACGGGTTCGACAAGAATCCGCTATACTACAGGGATTCGTTGCTGAACAACAAGGCTGTAGCCTGGAATGGAGCAGCATTGAAACCTGAAACAGTGAATTCTTTCGAATTGGGATATCGCGGTTTGCATGCGGATGATAAATTATTGATTGATGTGGTTGGATATTATGGTATTTACAGGGATTTCCTGGGCCGTACCATCATGGTTCAATCCAAAACAAATTCAGCAATCACTCCGGGAGATGCTTTCAATGGCAATATCTTTTCTATCCCTGTCAATGCCAGCGGCGAGGTGATTACCTGGGGTTATGCTTTGGGCTTGGACTATAAACTGCCTAAAAACTTCAATTTAGGTCTTAACCTTGCTTCGGACAACCTGGAGGAGACACCCTCCAACTTGTTGACTTATTTTAACGCTCCCAAATATAAATTCAATGCAAGTTTTGGTAATAGCGGATTTGGCAAGGAAAAGCGTATGGGATTCCAGTTGCAGTACAGATGGCAGGATGCCTTTGATTACCAGGGGGATCTGGCTAACGGAGAGGTATCAGCCTTCCATGTGCTCGATGCACAAATCAATTACAAATTGCCTTTCAAGAATTCCATGCTTAAATTAGGCGCCAACAACCTTTTGAATCAGTATTACTATAATGCTGTCGGTAATTCCAGGGTAGGGGGATTGTATTATCTCGGCCTTGGTTACAATGTTTTTTAATTATTGATCATACTTTAAAACGTTATACATGTTCCGCTTTATTTTCAATTCAAAACTCATAGCGATAGTTCTATTTTCCACGTGGGTGCTTACTTCCTGTAATAAGGATCCGGAGGCAATCTCAGAAAATCCGATTGTCCCCGTTACAGGCACTACCGTATCCGATACCTTAGCCAGCAGGCCGGGCGACAGTTTATTCGTCCGTTTGCTGATCAAGGCTGGCATGATCGAGTCCTTGAAGGATCAAAGTCTTTCGCAAACCGTTTTCGTCCCCGGCAATCAGGCAATTAAGACCTTCCTTTCGATTTATGCGAGCAACTTTGGCATTACACTTCCTGCTCAAGCGCCAGATTCGGTTTTTTCAGTCTTTATCACCAATGCGGTACCTTCAGATGTTGCAAAGTCCGTGCTGCAATACCATATATTGCCCCAGAAATTAATGTCCGCAAATTTCACGGATGCGTTCCCCAATCTACAGTATCCAAGCTTGTTCAATCCCGCTCCTCAGATCAGTTCATTTTTTCGTCTCTCGAACTTTGTTAGCAGCTCTAATGGATTTTACTTGAATAATGTTCCGCTTTTGAACAAAGACATCATGGCTTCCAATGGAGTTATTCACGAATTGGCTGCGGTTAATTTTCCACCCAGCAAGTTTCTTTGGAACAGGATTGATGAAGACACCTCACTTACTCTCCTTAAGGAGCTTTTATTGAGAGCGGATAGTGGTTCGGCGCTATTTGCGCCTGCCCTTAATAATCCGGGAGCTAATTTCACAGTTTTCGCTCCCGAAAATCTGGCTGTGAAAAAGGCGATTAATTTCCTGAGTCAGGGATTGATCAGCGTTGCTTCTCCTGATTCCGTTTTTGTTCAGTTCATCAGGAGTAACCTCGTCACTACTAGGCTAATTGCAGGTCTACTTTCTTATCATATTTTTGACGGACGGTCTGTTTCAAATCCTCCTGTTATCAGTACGCCTCGTCCGGGAAGAGCGTTCCTCAATAATTTCCCGGCTACAGCTACTTTCTATAAGACCTTATTGAACGCTGATACAAGCTTAAGAAATCATCCCGGTATTCAATTGTCAGTAAATATGGTAGGGCCCATCGCCGGGGCTGCCTCAGTTAAAGGGCTGGTGAATCCGACTGCGGCCAATGTAATCATTCAGCCATCTCCTTTGAATAACGCCACCAGTAATCAACATTGTGTGAATGGCGTGTTGCACAAAATAGACCAGGTTTTGCTCCCATTCCTGCCTTGACGGGGAATGGAATATAGAAATGGAATGACCGGCAAGTGCTTTCTGAAAAATGAAAAACCTTGCCGGTTTTTCATTGTATGCTAGACATTGAATCTAAAATGCATGATATCGCCATCCTGCACCAAATATTCCTTTCCTTCAATGCGCAGGCGGCCATTATCGCGGCAGGCGGATTCTGATCCGTACTTGATAAAATCTTCATAGGCAATCACCTCCGCCTTGATGAAGCCTTTCTCAAAATCCGTATGGATCACACCGGCCGCCTGTGGGGCCTTCCAGCCTTTTTGTATGGTCCAGGCTCTTACTTCCTGAACGCCCGCGGTAAAATAGGTGGAAAGGTTGAGCAACTTATAGGTGGAGTGAATCAGTCGGTCTAAGGCGGGTTCTTTCATGCCATATTCTTCCATGAACATGGCCTTGTCCTCCGCATTTTCAAATTCGGCTATCTGGGCCTCAATGGCATTGGTCATCACAATCACTTCCGCATGATCTGCCCTTACGGCTTCTTCCAGTAATTTCGAATATTTATTACCGGTATGCATAGACGCCTCATCCACATTGGCCACGAATAAAACCGGCTTGTCTGTAAGCAAAAAACTGTCGGCGATCACTGCCTTATCCTCCTTGCTGAGCCCGAGGGACAGGATATTCTTGCCTTGTTCAAGATGCTCCTTGCAACGCTTGAGAATGTCAAATTCAGTCTTTGATTTGGCGTCTCCGGCCTTGGCCGTCTTCTCCACCCGCTGAATGCGCTTTTCAATGCTTTCCAGATCCTTGAGCTGCAGTTCCGTTTCAATGATCTCCTTATCACCCACCGGATTGATAGGTCCTTCCTCTCTAAGGATATTCTCATCCTCAAAACATCTTATGACATGGATGATGGCATCTACCTCTCTGATATTGGCCAGAAATTTATTGCCCAGTCCTTCTCCCTTGCTGGCGCCTCTTACCAGGCCGGCGATATCCACGATTTCAATCTGGGTCGGTACGGTGCGCTCGGGAGAAACCAGCTCTTCCAGCTTCTTCAGTCTGGGATCCGGTACATTCACCAGACCAACATTAGGCTCGATGGTGCAAAAGCGGTAATTGCTGGCCTGCGCCTTGGCGCTGTTGCTGACCGCATTGAACAAAGTTGATTTTCCCACATTCGGTAATCCCACAATTCCTGCCTGTAATGCCATTATTTTAAATTTTAACGGCTGCAAAGGTAACGTTTGCCACCCAATATGCCGTTAGTGGGGAAATCAGTAATTTACCGCTGTAAATCAATCTTATGGCATTAAGCAGGATCTGGACCGCATTTATCTTGATCGCCTTGTCTATGGCTCTTGTCAACGGTCTGTCGGATGGGAATACCGGGGCCTATTTCTCCGCCATGGTTACGGGCAAGACGGGGGATACCATGAGATTAGCCACCATCGATTCCCTGCAGCTTCCTGCGTCAATTAAACCGCAAACAGGAACCGGAGCCGTTCTTTCAGAGGGCGGACGTAAATACCTGCCTCAGGCAGATGGCCAATGGGAGGTTTTCAGGACGCAACGATCCGATGGTATCATTGAAACTTGTAAATCTTCCATCAATCTTGCCCTAGGTCTGATCGGCATCATGGCACTTTTCATGGGATTCATGAGCATCGCTGAAAAGGCGGGTGGCATACGCTTTCTATCTCGTATTATCGGTCCTTTTTTCTCCCGCATCTTTCCTGAAATTCCGAAAGGACACCCTTCGATGGGCCATATGATGATGAATTTTTCAGCGAACCTGCTGGGTCTGGATAATGCTGCCACTCCGTTTGGAATACGTGCCATGGAAAGTCTTCAGGAACTGAATCCTGAAAAAGACCGTGCTTCCAATGCGCAGATCATGTTCCTTGCGCTGCATGCATCGGGATTGACATTGATACCCGTCAGCATTATCGCGTTGAGGTCTGCAGCCCATGCGGCCAATCCCATGGACATTTTCATCCCTTGCATGATCGCCACCTTTGCAGCAACATTGGCGGCCATCCTAATTGTTTCTTTGAAACAAAGAATCAATCTGCTGCAGCCGGTGATTGTAGCATGGATTCTCGGAATTTCCTCACTGATAGCGCTGCTCATCCTGTATATCGGCACGCTGGCGACAGGAGAGGTGCAGTATTTCTCCTCCACACTCAGCAACGGACTGATACTCCTTATCTTTTTGCTGATTGTGGCAGGGGCCATGTACAAGAAGGTCAATGTTTTTGAATCATTTGTCGAAGGAGCCAAAGGAGGTTTTGAAGTGGCCGTCCGGATCATTCCATATCTGGTGGGCATCTTGGTGGCCATCAGCATGCTCCGAACCAGCGGCAGCTTCGACTGGATAATCGGAGGGATGAAGCAATTGTTTGCCTTGTTGGGTGCCGATACAAGGTTTGTGGACGGTCTTCCTACCGCACTGATCAAACCATTCAGTGGTAGCGGAGCCAGGGGAATGATGGTGGATACGATGAAGGAGTTTGGTCCGGATTCTTTTGCAGGCAGGTTGTCATGCATATTGCAGGGGTCTTCAGACACCACTTTCTATGTGATTGCCGTTTATTTCGGAGCCATATCGGTAAAGAATACACGCTATGCGGCAGGAGTCATGCTGCTGGCTGATCTGGCAGGAATATTGACTTCCATATTACTGGCCTATCTTTTCTTCAGTTAATCAGGATAAATTATTCTTCTGTCTCTGCGGCCGCTTTTTCATTGAATACGCTGACCAGGTCTTTGGTCTTGTACACCAATTTGGTAAATCGTGATCCCAGCGCGATGATACAGATCTCATCTTCGGGAAGTCTTAGGAATGAAGCATTGTTCCCATGCCACCATCCATTGTGGTAAATCATCATACCACCTTCAGGAAAACCGAGCAGTCTCCAGCCAAGTCCATAGTTTCTTCTGCCGGGCTTCTCATTGCTATAAGGGGTGTAGGCTGCGGCGAGGGTCTCCGGTTTGAACAAAAGTCCTGAGCGAAGGGCTCTTTCCCAGGTGAAAAGATCCCTGGGGGTGCTGTAAATATTCTTGTCACCATATACTTTGTCCATGTAGTTATCAGGAATGAGTCGGCCGTTCGCTTCATAACTGGGATTCACTCTGATGGAATCAGCATCCGTTCTTACAAATGTATGTTTCATGTCCAGTGGGCCGAAGAAACGTTGTTGCAGGAAGTCGGCAAAAGTGTTTCCCGTAATTTGTTCCACCAGCAAAGCCAGCAGTGCAAAATTGGTATTGCAATAGGAAAAACTCCTGTCGGCTCTTCCCCAATTGGGAAGTGTTTTCTTTTTTGTGATCAGATACTGCAATACGTCCTCATTCCTGAGCGCTACAGACTTGTTCCAGTCGGATTCGTCCATGAAGCCGGTATAATTGGGTAGTCCGCTCCGGTGGTTCAGGAGTGTTCTGATAGTGATATCCGGAAAGGTGAAAGCAGGGAAATATTTACTCAATGGATCTTCCAGTTTCAGTCTGCCTTCCTCACACAATTTCAAGACTGCCATCGCCGTAAAGGTCTTGCTGACGGAAGCGATATGAATGGGGGTGGTATCGCCGAAAGCCAGGCCGGATCCTAATTTTGATTCGCCTTTGTATTGTTCGAAAATGATATTGCCTCCCTTGGCTACCAGCACTCCTCCGTTAAAATGGCTTTTAGCCAGATATTTATCATACCAGTTTTGACAGGCCTCCTGTAGCGAGGCTGATTCGGAGGCCTCCAGCGGTGTCGCAGGTGGCAGTTCCAGTATGCGGGTTCTGTAATCCGCTTTTTCCGCGTTAGAGGTGCGGCAGGAGGATTGAAATACGAAGAATACAGCTCCTGCCAAAAGCAGTACGGAAGCCCCTTTAAAGGTGATTCCGGTGATTTGTCGGTTGGGTTTCATAAATATTAAATCTCAGGATATATTTACACAAAATACAAATCAAAAAATGGCAAACAAAAAAAATACCAGTTTTCCTAAGGAAAAAATAAGAATTGTTTTGCTTGAAAATATCAGTGATGTGGCAGTGGATTTTTTCAAAAAATCCGGATATCCCAATATTCGTAAAATCAAAGGAGCGCTGACGGAGGACCAGCTGATCAGGGAGATCAGGGATGCTCATCTCATCGGTATACGATCAAAGACACAAATATCTGAGAGGGTTTTGAGGCATGCTGAAAAATTGCAGGCGATAGGTTGCTTTTGTATCGGGGTGGATCAGGTTGATTTGATGGAGGCTACTCGCCGAGGAGTGGCGGTTTTCAACGCTCCTTACAGTAATACGCGGAGTGTGGCGGAGCTGGTAATCGGATCCTCTATCATGCTTATCAGAAATATCATTGACAAGAATGCTGCCGCTCACAGAGGTGTTTGGCTGAAAGAGGCGGGTGGAAGTCATGAACTGAGAGGAAAGACGCTGGGTATTGTCGGATATGGAAATATCGGCAGCCAGGTGAGTGTTCTTGCGGAGTCCTTGGGTATGCGGGTGGTATTCTACGACATTGAAACAAGATTGCCTCTGGGCAATGCCATAGCTTGCAAAAGTTTGAAAGAGCTATTGCAGCAATCGGATGTCGTGACACTTCACGTTCCGGATCTGCCTTCAACGCGAAATCTGATTAATAAGAACAGCCTTGCTTTTTTCAGACAGGATGCCATTCTGATCAATTATGCAAGGGGAGGAGTGGTTGACTTGGTCGCTCTCCGCAAATTCTTGCTTGATATGAAGCTTCGCGGAGCTGCCATCGATGTATTTCCCTCGGAGCCGGAAAATGCGGGAGATTCTTTTTCTTGTCCCTTGCAGGGGCTTCCTAACGTATTGCTCACGCCTCATATCGGTGGCAGTACCGTGGAAGCTCAGAACAATATCGGTTTCGACGTGAGCAGAAAACTTTTCAATTATCTGGAAACAGGCATCAGTACAGGCTCTCATACCATACCGGCCTTGTCGTTGCCTCCACAGGCCAATACCCATCGTATCCTGCATGTGCATCACAACGTGCCGGGAGTGCTCAGTCAGATAAACACCCTGTTGAGCAAAAACAAGATCAACATTCTGGGACAATACCTCAAGACAAATGAAGAAATAGGATATGTGGTACTGGATGTGGAAGGGAATATCAGCAAGGAGGCATTAGGATTGATGAAAAAAGTAGACCAAACCATCAAGGTCAGGATTCTGTATTGATTTCCTCGTGTCCATAGGAAGTCATGAGCAGCAGATATAAAAATGCTGCCAGACTCATGATGGCAGTAATAAGAAAGGTGGCTTTTGCTCCTGCACTGATCCATAACAGGCCGCACAAGCTACTTGCCATCAAGGCTGCCAGACTCTGAAATCCGCTGTATGTGCCTATGGCAGTAGCTGTCTCCTCTTCGCTTACCACATTGCTGATCCAGGCTTTCGCGATGCTTTCCGTAGCTGCTGCGTATATGCCATACAGTAAGAATAAAAACAGATAGAATGCGATTCCACTGCCTAATGCAAATCCTGCATATACCATTGAAAAAAGGAGAATGCCTGCCAGCATGACTTTCTTCAAGCCCAGCCGGTCGGCGAGCCTTCCCAGAGGATATGAAAAAAGGGAATAGACAAGATTGTAAAAGATATACACTCCTATCACTTCGGTATTGTCAAGTCCGTTCTCTTTCATCCTTAACAATAGAAATGCGTCGGAGCTGTTGAAAAGGGCGAAAAGCAAAAGTCCGATACTCAACCTTTTGAAATTCCCCGGAGCCCGCTTCCAATAATGGGTAAATGCAAAAAGGCTTTTCCTGCGCCTGTGAGACTTGCCTTTTTTATACCTTTCTTTAATCAGGAAGGTCAGTAATACGGCAAACAGGCCTGGTAAGAATGCGAGCAGGAATAGCGTCCGGTAATCATTGGGATGATAATACAGATACCATAGTGCTGCTGCTGGTCCCAGGACGGCACCGAAGCTATCCAGTGCCCTATGGAAGCCGAAAACGGTTCCTCTATGCTTTCTTCCGCTCTCATCGCTGAGCAATGCATCGCGTGCGCCGGTTCTGATGCCTTTCCCCAGCCTGTCCAATGTCCTGGATAGCAATATCCATAGCGGATGTGCCAGCACTGCCAGCATGGGTTTGCTGATAGCGCTGAAAGAATATCCCAGTCTTACAAAGGGAAGGCGTTTGCCAGATAGGTCACTCAATTGCCCGAAATAACTTTTGCTCAACCCTGCGGTCGCTTCCGCCACTCCTTCCAGTATCCCGATAAATAGGGCGGTGTATCCGGCATATTGAAGGTAAAGGGGCATGACAGGATACAGCATTTCACTGGCCAGATCCGTGAAAAGGCTGATCATTGACAATACCCAGATATTCCGGCTTAAAATGCCCATGCTATAAAGATGCGATAATTAAGCCAAATTGGCGGAGCGGATAATTGCCTTACTGTGGTGGAGTAAAAGCCAATGGACGTATATTTGATTAATACAAAAGGAAATCAGCCTTTTATGGCAAAAACTAATAAGAAGAAGTCGGGTAAGAGTTCGCATAAAGATTTGTTGAAGGGCAGGCTTGAGATCAGTAAGAGCGGTATGGGATTTGTGATTGTTGAAGGGGAGGAAAAAGACATCATGATCAAGCCCCATTCATTCGGTACGGCCTTTCATGGGGATACCGTGATGGTGGAATTGGACAAGTATCGGGTTCCGGGGAGGAGGACAGAGGGCATCGTCGTTGAAGTGATTGCGCGTAAGCAAATGGAATTCATTGGCAATCTCCATGTCAACAGGAAAATTGCCTTCTTTGTTCCTTCCGGGGACAAGGGAGTGCCCGATTTTTTCATTCCGCCGGACAAACTCAATAACGCCGTGGATGGCGATAAGGTTTTGGTCAGATTGTTGAAATGGGACAGGAAGGACAAGAAACCTGAGGGAGAGATTGTGACTGTACTGAAAGCGGAGGATGAGTCTGACATGGCAATGAAGACGATTCTGGCTGAAGCGGGTTTTCCGCTGGAGTTTTCGAAAGAAGTGCTCAAAGAGGCCGAAAGCCTGGATCCGCTGATTACGGATGAAGAATTGGAAAGAAGAAGAGATTGCAGGGACATACTTACATTCACCATTGATCCGGTTGATGCACGAGATTTTGATGATGCACTGTCTGTCAGGCAGCTGGAAAATGGCAACTACGAAATCGGAGTTCATATCGCTGATGTAA
>Ga0315906_10000238_pt1 | contig 92321 bp, 82 predicted proteins | sample LakEriMetagenome_4_FD_203526 | JGI IMG/M metagenome (GOLD analysis project Ga0315906, IMG submission 203526) | Freshwater fungal communities from buoy surface, Lake Erie, Ohio, United States - Buoy 2 MA122 | ecosystem: Environmental > Aquatic > Freshwater > Lake > Lake biofilm | place: USA...
CGGCGGAACTTCAGGGTCTTTTAAAAGATTGAAGACGGCCGACAACAAATGCGCTGGATGTTCTTTTTGGAATGCATTGCGATAGGCAAGCATTTCCTGGTTGAGCGTTCTTATTTTATTGTTGATAGAATCATTGGCTGATGGTGTTTTTGCCTGTGCGCCTGCATTTCTCAGTTGAGCAATTTGTTTACCAATATCCATCGACTTTTTCTGGTAAATGCTGAACAAGGTGTTGTCACTTGATCCATTAATTTGGAGATTGAAAATTGGATTAGCAGTATCTGTTTGTAGTCGAAATGTTTGTTGCTGATCAATGACGCATTCGATCCAATTGTTTTTTTCAGGATAGATGATCATGTAAACGCCACCCTGTAATTTTTTTGGACCACTAAATACTGCATCACCATTTTCATTGATTTTTGCAGAATCAAGTAAATATTGTTTGTTGCCAAAATGGTAACCAAGGTATAGGTTGCCTTTGGTAAACGGTTTGATATTGGCAGTTATCTCGTATGCGTTTTGTGCTTGAACATGAAGAGCAGAAAAAATGATCAGTAAACATCCAGCCAGTATGCGCATTTTCGGGGGTTTGGGCAAAATTATTCAATAACTTTATAAATTAAAGTGAAATATGAGAAAGAAGCGGAATGTGATTCTAGAAGATATGCAGGTCTTGTCTTATGCTGCAGGAGGCAAATCTATTGCTAAGGTTGAGGGGAAGGTCATTTTTATTGAAGGAGCCGTGCCAGGTGATATTGTTGATGTGCGATTATCAAAAAATAAAAAGGATTGGGCTGAGGGGAAGGCAATAAGAATAAAGGAACAATCAAAAGAGCGTGTTGTACCATTTTGCAAGCACTTTGGAGTCTGTGGAGGGTGCAAATGGCAAATGCTTCCTTATGCTAAACAATTAGAGTACAAGCAGGAGGAAGTCGCCCAGCAAATGAAACGCATCGGAAAAATTGATTTACCAGAAATGCAACCTATTGCTGGTTCTTCAGAAACCACGCTTTATAGAAATAAGCTTGAGTTCACCTTCAGTGCGAAAAAATATTTTACGGATGCAGAAATGAGATCCATGCCCATGCCTGAAGATGGTCCGCGTGGATTGCCTTCTATACCCGCATTAGGTTTTCATGTGCCCGGATCATTTGACAAGGTGATTGATATAGATACCTGTCATTTACAAGCCGAGCCCAGCAATGCTATCCGCAATACATTGCGCGCATACGCCCTGAGTAAAGGGTATAGTTTTTATGATATCCGCAATCATGTTGGACTCTTGCGCAATTTGCTGATCAGGATATGTACAACCGGAGACATCATGGTAAATCTGGTTTTTGGGGAAGATGATGGTGAGGCGAGAGAAGATTTGATGGCGTTTTTGAAAAAAGAATTTCCATCCATTACTTCACTTTATTATACAGTGAACACCAAGTTCAATGATAGTCTGCATGACCAAACACCTGTTTGTTACCACGGTAATGCTTTTGCTATTGAAAAGCTGGGGGATTTAAAATTTAAAGTGGGACCCAAATCGTTTTTTCAAACCAATTCTAAACAAGCAGAACAACTTTATACCATTACAAAAGCATTCGCTGAACTTAATGGTTCTCAAGTTGTTTATGATCTTTATTGCGGCACGGGTAGCATTGGAATTTTTGTGAGTGATCTTGCCAAACAAGTCATTGGTGTTGAGGTTATTGCTGAAGCCATTGAAGATGCGAAAGAAAATGCAGCGTTAAACAAGATTGCCAACACTGCTTTTTTTGCTGGGGATGCAGCTGAAGTATGCGATGATGCATTTTTTGCTCAACATGGTCGTCCGGATGTTATCATTACCGACCCTCCAAGGGCAGGTATGCATACCAAACTGGTTGAACAAATCTTGCAGATGGAAGCACCTGTAGTCGTTTATGTGAGTTGCAATCCTGCTACACAAGCCAGGGATTTGCAATTGCTTTCTGCCAAATACGATGTTACTGCCATTCGGCCAGTCGATATGTTCCCTCATACCCATCATATTGAAAACATCGTACAGTTAAAGCTGAGGAAAGATTGAGTGAGTTCGTTAAATTTGCAATACAAAGTACAATATGGAATCAGACATCAGACCGGGGCGGTTTCAGGTATTACCCGTTGTTATCAAAAACCTGATCATTATCAATGCGTTGGTTTGGCTGGCACAAATTACGGTAGGAAAGGATCTGATTTCAATTGAAGACCTTTTTGCATTGCATCATTTCAGTTCTCCCTATTATCATTTCTGGCAGTTTATTACCTACATGTTTTTGCATTCATCAGAATCGTTTTTTCATATTCTGTTCAACATGTTTGCATTGTGGATGTTTGGATCAACGTTAGAAAACCTATGGGGACCAGCTAGGTTTCTGGCATTTTACATTGTGTGTGGATTGGGTGCGGGTATTACACAGGCCTTGGCATTAACCTATGATATATCTCAGTACAATACAATGTATGAACTTGGACAAATCAGTGTGGAGCAGTTGTACATGCTGGTAAATGTTCCAACACTTGGAGCATCGGGTGCGGTGATGGGAATCTTTGCGGCATTTGCTTATACGTTCCCTAATAGTCAGATGATTATCTTACCCATACCTTTTCCTATTAAAGCGAAATGGGCCTTATTGGGTTTAGCAGTGTTGGATGTATTGGGTGGTATTTCAAGTGAATCGACAGGCATCGCGCATTTCGCACACTTGGGCGGAGCAGCAGTGGGAATCATCATTGTATTAATCTGGAACAGAAAAAATCGCAATCATTTTTATTGATCAACAATGGGGAACAGGGATTATAACATTACTGGGAGATCAACATTGTGGAATACGGGTAACCCGTTGGTGATGCTCATCATTCTGAATGTTCTGTTTTTTATTCTCTTGAATTTTATCAAAAGCGTTTATACATTTACTCAGCTTCAACCTGAAGCATTTTACCGGAATATTTATCATTGGTTTGTACTGTCTGCAGAACCAGGAAAATTATTGAGCAGGCCATGGACTTTACTCACCATGCAGTTTTCTGAGTTGAAAACAATTGTTGTAATCAGTAACTTAATATGGTTGTGGACTTTCGGACATCTTGTACAGGATTTGATTGGAGGTGATAAGTTGTTTCCGATTTATATTTATGGAGCTTTTGTAGCGGGACTAAGTTTTTTCGTCACAGCACAAATTGCTTTTCCTGACAATACTGCATCTCTATTTTTTAATGGTCCATCTGCCGGTATTTTAGCATTGGCAATTGCCGCAACAACTGTTTCGCCTACATACAAGTTCTTTCCTATGATTGGCGGGGGCATACCACTTTGGATCATCACCATTGTATATGTTGCTTTGAATGGAGTTGCATTGGCTGCTTCACCTTTGTTAATGGTCCCTCATTTTTCAGCTGCAGTCATTGGATTTGTATTTATCAAATTGCTGATGAATGGAAATGATACAGGAAGTTGGATGAACAGTTTGTTCAGTAAATTGACAAATGCATTTACCCCTAAAAAGAAAGGGACGGCTTCACTCCGCACCACCAGTTTTTATCAGCAAGGCAGTACAAAAGCCTTTATCAAAAAAAATGGCGTAACCCAGGAAAGAATTGATATGATTCTGGATAAGATCAACCAGAAGGGGTATGAAAATCTTACAGAAGAGGAAAAGACTATTTTAAAAAAAGCCAGTAAAGAGGATCTTTGATGACCAGCATGATAAAAAGAGTTTTTCTATCTCTGTTGATCTTCATCAATTTTCTGATGGCGGTTGCATTCCTGGTTTCCAGTTATGCTTCTTATTTACATCCCAAAGAGTTTTGGTTTACAGGGTTTCTTGGTCTTTTCTTTCCTTATTTTTTATTTAGTCTTTTATTTTTTTTGGTCTTTTGGTTGTTTGTGAAGCGGTGGTGGGCGCTTTTATCTCTGGTTACATTGATTGCAGGTTATCGCACCATTCTGCTTCATTTTCCAATGAATTTGGATGGAGATTTTCAAGTGAACAAAGAACAGCAGGATGTAAGATTGATGAGCTGGAATGTTCGTCATTTTATTCCTTTTGATGAGAGCAGTTTCAAGCCCGATAAATTAAAACACCGAAAAGAGGTTTTTGAACAGATTCGCAAATACAATCCGGATATCATTTGTATGCAGGAATTCATTTCTATGCCGGATGATGGGAAGTCAGATCCCTTTACTTATTTAAAAAAGGAGTTGGGCTATAAATATTTTCAGTTTGCAGGAAAAGATATATTTGGTACCAAGCAATACAGTGGGATAGCCATCTTTTCAAAGTTTCCTATTATCGATGGCAATACCGTTCCGTTTCCTGAATCCTTTGAATCCAATACAGAACCTCCTGTTTATGCGGATGTTTTATTGGGTAATGATACAGTCAGGGTTTTCTCTATTCATTTGCAATCTTTTGGATTTGGCGCAAAGGAGTACAGGACCATTGATGATATTAAATCAAATGAAGAAAAAGACCTGCTGGCTTCAAGAAAGCTGGTGTCTAAAATGAAGAATACTTTTTATGTACACGGACTGCAATCGGATTATATAGTTGAAGAGATAAAAACATCACCTCATCCTGTTATCGTTGCTGGAGATTTGAATGATGTAGCAGGATCTTATTCCTATGCAGCTATTAGAGGGAGTCAAAAAGATGCTTTTTTAGAAAAAGGGACTGGCTTGGGGGCGACTTTCATGAGTTCATCTTCTTCTATTTTACAACTTTTGCCCACATTGAGGATTGATTATATTTTTCATCCGGGACTTTATCCAACACGGCAATTTACCCGTTCCGGGAAAAAGTTGTCTGATCATTATTTTCTTGTTGCAGATATTACAGTTCCTTAATGACTGAATCTTGCCTTCTTGTAGCAGGCAATCTTTATCTTTGTGTCTTCAAACTATAATATGTCATCATTGCATTTTTATAATTCTCTAACGCGTCACAAAGAGCAGTTCCAATCCTTGATACCTGGGAAAGTGGGGATGTATGTATGCGGACCAACAGTAAGTGGTGAAAGTCACCTTGGTCATGCTCGCCCCTTTATCACTTTTGATATTGTATACCGCTACCTGCGTCATTTGGGTTATCAGGTGCGTTATGTTAGAAATATAACTGATGCGGGACATTTCGAGGAGGAAGGAAGAGCAAGTGAAGACAAGATTGCTTCAAAAGCTGCACTTGAGAAACTGGAACCGATGGAACTGGTGCAGAAATACACCAATCTTTTTCATTGGGCGATGAGAGAGTTTAATAACGTGGAGCCGAGTATTGAGCCGACTGCTACTGGACATATTGTTGAGCAAATTGTAATGATTGAAAAAATCATTGCAGATGGCTATGCTTATGTAGCCAATGGCTCTGTTTATTTTGATGTAGAAAAATACCACAAAGACTTTGGTGCTAAAGGAATGCAATATGGCATTCTCAGTGGAAGAATCATCGAGGATCAACTGGAGACTACACGTGAGCTGGATGCACAGGATGAGAAGAGAAGTAAAATGGATTTTGCCTTATGGAAGAATGCAGCACCCGAGCACATCATGCGCTGGCAAAGTCCCTGGGGTGTTGGTTATCCAGGCTGGCATATTGAGTGTTCTGCCATGAGCACCAAATACCTTGGTGACGAGTTTGATATACATGGTGGAGGAATGGATTTACAGTTCCCGCATCATGAGTGTGAGATTGCACAAAGTGCTGTATGCAACCACAAAATGCCTGCCAGGTTTTGGTTGCACAACAACATGATTACCATCAATGGCAGAAAGATGGGAAAGAGTTACAACAATGTGATTAAGCTGAGTGAATTGTTTAGTGGGGCACATGAAATTTTAACCCAAGGTTATTCTCCGATGACCGTCAGGTTTTTCATTTTGCAAACACATTACAGAAGCACACTAGATTTCAGTAATGAAGCCTTACAAGCTGCTGAAAAAGGTTTACGCAGAATGTGGGAAGGATTTATGCAATTAAACAGGTTGGATATTGAGGGACAGGTTACTATATCTGCAGGTGATCCGGATTTAGAGCAAAAATGTTTTGAGTTGCTCAATCAGCTGGATGAGGACATGAATGATGATTTGAATACAGCTAAGGTTTTGGCTGGTTTATTTGAATTGGTGCCTGTCATCAATTCTATCAAAGATGGTCACATCAAAATGAATGCGTTAACAACAGCAACGCTAAGGTTGATGAAAGAGAAGTTCAGTAGTTATCTCGTAGATATATTCGGACTCAAAGATGAAAAGAAGCAGGATGATCAAAAACTTGGAGCTGTATTGCAATTGATTGCAGACATCAGAAAGGATGCTCGTGCTAAAAAAGATTATGCTACATCCGATAAAATAAGAGATCAATTGTTGCAGGCAGGTATTCAGTTGAAGGATGAGAAAGATGGCGGCTTCAGTTGGGAGCTTGTATAAACTGAATCAACTTCTTCATGTCGGTATGCGATTGTAATCGCTTATTGATGTTTTCCAAAGATTGTTTTGATATTGACCAGTTCATTGGGTAAACATCTTCTTCCCCTTGTTGATACAAATTGATATCGTGGTAGGTGTCTTCGTTGTTATAGATTTCTAATAAATAACGTTGCAGGCGTACATTGTTAAAATCAGTCTGACTGGTATAGGAACCCAAAATAGTTTTTATGGGGGCAGCAAGATCATTGATCAGTGGATGGACTTTACTGCGTTCGGTTATGGATTCAGTTTTGTTGGTGATGTGTACAATGTGAAACTTTATTTTTTTAAAGGGATGATTGGGATTGATGGATAGCGTATCACGAATCAATTCTTGCAGATCAAGAATCATTTCATGTACAACACCTGCGCCTGAGTTGTCAAAGTAACCGCCATCTACGAAGTAGTCGTTGCCGAGGCGGCCAGCGGGACTAAAATAGGGAAATCTTGCACCAAGTACAATGGCTGTAGCGATAGAAATGTCTTTGTTCTTTTCCAGATTATCCAGTACGTCAATTCTGTTTCCAAATACGGCGTTTTCTAATTTAATGTTGCTGACAACTGCTGGAGCAGCATCCTGCATTCTTGTTGCGTTGATGCAGATTACAGGTGGATTTATTTTGTTCTTTGTATCCGGTATGGTTGAAGAAAAATTCTTCTGCATGAAGTTTCCAATAGAAGAATTTTTAGAAGGGAATTGAAATGATCTTTCAAGTGCTTCAGCACGGTCGTTCAGTAAATGAAATGGTATCAGAGGAAGAATGATGTCTGGTCCCATCAGCCTTACCAAAGGGAAACTCAAAAAATCAGTCGATAAATAATCTTGTAATGAGGCAATTGATTTTTCTTTTTTATCTGTGATGGTATTCCAGAAAGCAATATTACCAAGGCTTCCACCTGAAGCACCGGAGAGCGCAAAAAGATGTTTAGAGAATTTACCGTTTGTAGCTTCTTCAATTGTAGATAGGACAGAACCTGTCCAGTACGCAGATCTTGACGCACCACCATCTGCAAGAACCAAATAAATGGGTATTGTTTGCTGCATTGAATCTGATTCCAATATTTTCTTTTCATTGATCCAGTCTGCAAAATATTTCCTGAGGGCCGGTCTAGTGTTAAGTGCTTCTTCGTTTGTTTTTTCCTGTAGCATCACAAAGTGAGATTCATTGATGAAACCAACTGCAACCAAGGCGAATAAAAAAAGAAAATGAAAATTTATTTTTTGTTTGATGGAAAACAGCGTGATGATATTGCCTGCACCAAGCAGTACACCAAATGAAAGCAGTATGATAGGAAGCGGTGTAAGGTGTTTTGAAAAAGTTAACGAGAATACTGCACTAATATAAATCGCGATAGCAAAGATTGAAGAGATGCTGAACCAAAAGAAAATATTTTTTTCAGTTTGGATCATCACTTCTTTATTGATGGGGGATCTTTTTGCATCAGGGTCAGTAAAGACCCAGAGTACAAAGCTTTTGTAATTATTTCTAATCGAGTTGATTTTTTCATGATCGGGCAGAGGGTAATGCGCATGACTGCTTTCACTGATTTTTCTTCTGGTGATGACCAGGTAGAGATAGAAAATTTGAAGTATGGGTAAAAGTGTGAGATAGGTTATCTTTTGATTGAAGTAGACCAGCAGAATAACAATTGTGAAGCTTGCAAGCCATAGTGCGTTTCTAATTTGAAGCAAGAGCGAGCGTTTTGCATCTCGTTTTATTTTTTCAAAGAGCGGATAGAAGACTGCATATCCAATCGCATTAAAAAATACAATCCAATAGGGGATTGCTCCGTTGTTGAGCTGATGATCAGCAACTGCAAATGCGATGGTGATGACGGTGAAACAGAGAAAGCCCAGAATTCTAGGTGTATGGTAGAGACCTTCTTTCGCGATGTGAAAGAGCCTATCGTGGTTGTAGGCGATTAGTCGGGAAGTATACCAGGTAATCATTACCCAAAAAAATAAGCCAATCAACATGAACAACGCTGATTGTCGCGAGTTCATTGCTGTGATAACAATATCTTTCCCTTGAATGAAATACGTGAAAAACAGGTAGCCAATCCCAATAAAAATTATCCCTGGCATAAATGCCCAAATCACCTGAAGGATGATGGCAATTTGTTGGAGGGTTTTCTTTAGGATTTGCATATCCTAAAGATAAGACTACTGCAGTTCCTTCCAAAGCAGGTCCTTCAGATCTTGAAGTCCTTTACCTGCCACGGAGGAGATAAAAATATGAGGTATATTTTTTGGTAGTTCTTTTTCTATGGCGTCTTTTAGTTCATCGTCGAGCATGTCGCTTTTACTGATGGCGATGATGAATTTTTTATCCAAAAGTTCTGGGTTATACTCTTTTAATTCATTTACGAGGATGTCCCATTCTTTTTTATGGTCTTTGCTATCTGCAGGAATCAAAAATAAAAGTACCGGGTTTCTTTCGATGTGGCGAAGGAAACGATGACCTAGTCCGCGACCTTCAGCGGCACCTTCAATGATACCAGGAAGATCTGCTATACAAAATGATCTGCCGTTTCTGTATTCCACCATACCCAGTTGAGGAGTGAGGGTGGTAAAGGCGTAGTCGGCTATCTTAGGTTTAGCTGCAGTGATAGAAGATAGAAGAGTTGATTTACCAGCGTTAGGGAAACCAACGAGACCAACATCAGCGAGTACTTTTAGTTCCAGGACTTTCCAGCCTTCTTTACCAGGTTCACCAGGTTGCGCATAGTCGGGCGCCTGGTTGGTTGGGGTAGCAAAGTTTTTGTTACCCAATCCACCTCTTCCGCCTTTGACCCAGATCAGTTCCTGACCATCTTCAAGGATTTCCCCATCTGTTTCACCAGTTTCTTCGTCGAATGCTACGGTGCCTAGGGGCACTTCAATAATAATATCCTTACCATCACGACCGGTCATGTTGTTTTTGTTCCCACCCTGACCATCTTCTGCGATTACGTTTTTGAAATAGCGCAAGTGGAGGAGCGTCCACAGGTTTTTATTACCTCTCAGAATGATGTGTGCACCACGTCCTCCATCACCACCATCTGGTCCCGCTTGAGGGTTGAATTTGGTACGCATGAAATGCTTGCTACCCGCACCACCGTGTCCGCTTTTACAGAACACCCTTATCTGATCGACAAAATTTGACTTTTCCATTGAGGGTGCAAGGTACTTAAAAGGAAGATTAGAAACATTGCATTAACTTTGTTAGTACTTCCATGAAACTCCTCAAAACCTTCAAAAATAAATACCTCATCGCCACAGTCGCCTTTCTGGTCTGGATGGTTTTTTTCGACCACAACAACCTCATCCTCCATTACCAGTACCGCAGCGAGCTGAATGATTTGAACAAGAGCAAGAAGTATTACCAGGAGCAAATCGACAAGACCAAAAAAGAAGTGGAGATGATGAAGGCCAATCCTAAATGGATGGAAAAAGTGGCCCGCGAACAGTACCTCATGAAGCGCGATAATGAGGATGTTTATCTGATTAAAGAAAAATAAAATATTTCTTCAATTTCATGCAATAAAGAGAAATCATCTGCGTTTATTTTTCAAGCGTGATTTCTAACTTAGAGTTTCGCTTCCTCCCACTCCTAGATACCCACTTGAAGACCTACCCTTACCTATCCGTATCCTTTGTCAATATTATTAATTGATAAAAGGTTTAAAATGAGCATGTTAAACAGTGAAGCAATGATGCGTTATCTATACAAGGAAATGAGCCCAGAAGAATCAAACGAGTTTATCTCAGAAGTTAATAGCCACCCCGAACTGCAAGAACAGTTCGCCCATATGAAAGAAGGTTTTGAAACATTGGATGAAATCCAATACACTCCCTCTTCATCTGTAATTGAAAGAATCATGCATTATGGCTCGGCAAGTTCAGAGGGACTTTCCAAAGCATAAATTACAGTTTCTTAGTAACTTACCTTCCTGAATATGAAAAGGAAGGAACGGTACGAGGTTATTATCGACTATTTTCAAAAAAACATCCCTGAGGCAGAGACTGAACTGCTCTACGACAATCCCTTTCAGCTATTGGTGGCCGTTATTTTGTCCGCTCAATGCACCGATAAAAGGGTCAACCTGACTACCCCTGCAATTTTTCAACAGTTTCCCGATCCGGCTTCGTTGGCATCGACTGATTTCGATACTTTATTTCCCCTCATTAGAAGTATTTCTTACCCCAACAATAAAACCAAGCACCTGATCGGCATGGCAAAAATGCTCATCGATGAATTCGGTGGGGAAGTACCCATGACTGTCGAAGAACTGGTGAAACTTCCAGGTGTTGGAAGAAAAACAGCTAATGTGATTACGTCGGTCATCGACCAACAACCCAACATGGCTGTAGATACCCACGTATTCAGGGTCTCTGCAAGATTGGGTTTGACCCGAGGTGCAAAAACGCCACTTGCTGCAGAAAAACAATTGATAAAAAGTATACCATCCGAACTGGTGCACCGCGCACACCACTGGCTCATTTTACACGGAAGATATACCTGCCTTGCGCGAAACCCTAAATGCGAAGGTTGTGGCTTAACGGAAATCTGTTTGCATTACAAGAAGTTGAATAAATAGCGACTTCAAGGTTATTGCTTATTCTAAATCATAGTAATCACTAATTACTAAATATCAATTTCCAATAAATCATTATCTTGAAAGACAATCATATTTATGAAATCAACGATTAAGGTTCAATTGGCTGTCATGATGTTCATGCAGTTCTTCATTTGGGGTGCTTGGTATGGACAAATGAGTAAATACATGACCGATCAACTTGGTGCCACAGGTGCTCAAGTGGGTAGCGCTTATGCCGCGTTTTCTGTCGCCATGATTGCCGCTCCGTTTTTTGTGGGCATGTTGGCCGATAGGTTTTTTCAGGCGCAAAAAGTGTTGGGTATACTCAATTTGCTTGGTGCTGCTATTTTGTTTGTGCTGACACAAACCACGGACCCAGATAGTTTTTATTGGGTAATGCTTTTATACTGTCTCACATTTGCTCCAACTATCTCTTTAACCAGTTCTATTTCCATGCGTAACATGGATAATCCAGAGAAAGAGTTTCCTGCTATTCGTGTATTCGGGACAGTCGCCTGGATTGCTGTTGTTAACCTTGTTGGTTTTTTAGGCGTAGGGGATAAAGTGGTAATCTTTCAGATTTCAATGGTGACTTCCGTATTGCTAGGATTGATGTCTTTCTTTCTTCCTAAAACTCCTCCAACAGCAACAGGACCAGCAACATTCGGACAAATCATTGGTAAGGATGCATTCGTCTTATTTAAAGACAGATCTTTCCTCATTTTCTTCATCTCTTCAGTATTGATTTGTATTCCTTTGTCGTTTTACTATGCATGGGCAAATCCATCATTGACCGATACATTTAAGGCAGGATATCCAAATGCAGATCCAACAACATTTAGGATTGAAAATATGATGTCGCTCGGACAAGTTTCAGAGGTGTTGTTCATGCTGTTGTTGCCTTTGGCTTATGCAAGATTGGGTGTGAAGAATATTTTGATCATTGGGCTTGTCGCCTGGATCATCCGCTTCGCTTTCTTCGGCTATGGCGATGCATTGGGAGGAGTTTGGATGTTGTATGCAGCCATTTTATTGCATGGTGTATGTTTTGATTTCTTCTTCGTGAGTGGAATGATTTATACCGATAAAAAGGCAGGTGAAAAAATAAAGTCACAGGCACAGGGTCTGATTACATTGGCAACCTATGGTATAGGGATGTTCATTGGTTCAGAAGTTTCTGGTTATGTAAAAGACAAGTATACTGCAGCTGATCCTTCAGGAGCTATGGTTACGACTTGGTTGAACGTTTGGCTTGTTCCATCTGCTATTGCAGCAGCTGCCTTGGTTTTCTTGTTGGTATTCTTTAGGGATAAAAAAGCGAATGCTTAATTCAAATAAATTTTTAATTATTTAGATATGGTAAGGTTAGCAATGCTTGGTTCCGGATTTATCGGAAGATTTTATGCAGATTCAATTCAAGGATTGAGAAGTAAGGATAAAATTGTTTCAATTTATTCACGCAGGGAGGAGCAGGCAAAAAAGTTTGCTGATGACTATGGATGTATACATTATACTACAGTGATGGAAGAGTCGATTGCGCATCCTGATGTTGATATGGTATGTATTTCTCTGCCAAATAACTTACACGAAACAGCAGTGATGTTGTGTATCAAGCACAAAAAAGCAATCATCACTACAAAGCCATTGGGACGCAATGCTGCAGAAGCAAAGCGCATGCTGGAAGCGGTAGAAAAAGCTGGCATCTTCAATGGTTATCTTGAAGATTTGGTATACACGCCAAAATTTTTGAAGGCATACGACAGTGTAAAGAAAGGCGCTGTTGGTCGCGTACTTTGGGCAAAATCACGAGAGGCCCATCCTGGCCCACACAGCGACTGGTTCTGGGACATTGAACAAGCCGGAGGTGGATGTATTTTGGATTTGGGTTGTCATTGTGTTGAGATCACACGCAGTTATATTGGAAAAGATATTCGTCCAGTTGAAGTCATGTGCTGGGCAGATACACAAGTAAAACCGATTGACGCAGAAGACCATGCAATTGGTTTAGTAAAATATGAAAATGGTGCCATTGCACAGTTTGAGGTCAGCTGGACTTTCCGCGGAGGATTGGATTTGAGAGATGAGGTGATGGGAAGTGAAGGTACCATTTGGATCAATGGATTTTTGCGTACTGGTTTCGAAATGTTTACCACAGGAAAGGGTGCAGATTATGTTGCGGAAAAAGCAGAAACGAATTCAGGATGGTTGTTTCCAGTAGGAGATGAATTGAATGAGTTGGGATATAATCACATGTTTACAGAGATGTTCAATTGTTTTGAAAACGGAACACAACCCAGAGAGACTTTCTACGATGGCTATTTGGTAAATGCAGTTTTGGATGCAGCATACAAGAGTGCGAAATCAAAACTGTGGGAGCCTGTGCAGTTGGAAGATTGGAGAGGAAGAACTGATGTTACCAAAGACAGTCACTTAATTGAATTTGATGCTGATCATTATCTGGTGAAAGAAGAGATGACGCATTATGGTACAAAGAAATTAATACTGAAAGAAAAGTCGACAGGTAAAATCATTGAGAGGATAGTTTAATCTTTATTGAAACGCATTCATCTTCTGGTTGCGGCAATATGGTTTAATATTATACTATTCATTAATATTATCCCATTCATTAATGTTAGGTATACTTGCCTTAATAACTTGTTTAAAAACTACAATTGCCGTCTTTCTCAATTCAAATAACTTTGAGTTGTTGCAAAACATCATCCTTTCTTTAGGATTGTTATTGTACGCCATTTGCCCGTAAACTTTCCAATATCCTATCAAAAGCCTTTTAAGACAAAGTGACTTAATAAGGAAATAGGACAAATCCGTGGAAAGAGCTGTACTCAGTATAAATTCTAATTCATCCATGAACCTTGTTTTGAAGAATATCTTCAACAAGGGTTTTGTGTTTTATCCTGTTCCTGATGTTTATGCTGGTTTTACCTTGTTAAAAAAAGTAAAGGAAATTGATCTTATTGTAGTTGACTTAGATGAAAATTGTACCGACTGTTTGGACTTTATTTATTTTATCAACTCAAGTAAAATGTACAAGAAAAAAATGGTGGTTTTAGCCTGTAAAGAACAATTAGAGAAATTGAATTTTTTGAAGCAATCTGAAGCAGTGCAAGTTCTGATAAAGCCATTTAGTCCAAGTTTACTTGTTTCAAATAATTATCAATATTTAAAACCAGAAGTCACATAGAATAACGGCTATTTTTTAATCCAATCCCAACAAACCAAATGGAAGCAATTCAATATTTATCGTTTTTAGAGAATAACCAACAGCGGTTTAGTGATACTGAGAAGTCATTTTCGTATATGATTGTCTCAGAAAATTACATCAGCGTATCTCATAAAAAAATTGAATTTAATCCTAGTAAGGAAGATCATTTAGATGTCTTGACAGACTTGCTAAATGGAATTGAAGTCACTGAGGGAAAAATACCAAGCGCTATTCTTTTAAACATTCCTCTTGATTTAAAGAGATTTAAAGAATTTTACAATTCAGTCAAAAGCATAAATCATTTTCAGAAAATTCTATTTTTTTGGAATTCAACTTTATTATCAGTTTCTGAGATGCTTTATCTGATGGAAGCGGGAATGGCAGATGACTTTTTTGAGGATATTGTTGATTTGGAGGGGATTGAAAAAAAGATATGTTTTTTGTTCAAATACAAGCAAAGTCTTCATGTTCCGAAATTACTTCCGCTAGAAAAAACAAATCTTAAAGATGAAGGAAAGAAGTCCTTCATGTTGGTTAAGCGAGCTTTTGATATTGCTGTTTCTTTGGTTTTATTGCTTTTCCTGACTCCTCTTTTTATTTTAGTAGCAATCGCAATCAAATTAGAGAGTAGAGGGCCTATTTTCTACATATCAAATAGGGTAGGAAAGCATTACAAAGTCTTTCCTATGATTAAATTCCGAAGTATGCGCGATGGTGCTGACAGGTATCTAAGTGAAATTAGTCACTTGAATATCTACGGAGCCGATCAAAAAGTATCTTCTTTTGTGAAAATTAAAGATGACCCAAGGGTTTCTAGTGTGGGGAAATTCCTTAGAAAAACCAGTATTGATGAATTTCCACAATTACTAAACGTATTGATGGGCCATATGTCAATTGTAGGAAATCGACCCTTACCATTATATGAGGCGGAGCGACTGTTAGTGAATGATTATGTAAAACGATTTGATGCTCCAGCGGGTATAACAGGTTTATGGCAGGTGGTAAAAAAGGAAAAGCCAGACATGGATGAAGAAGAAAGGATTAAGCTGGATATTAGATATTCTAATGAGTTGAACTTGGTTAAAGATTTTTGGATTCTACTAAAGACACCAAGCGCATTACTCCAAAATCAGAATTATTGATCTGTTATTGAAAATGGAGGAGAATATAAAAAATATAAACAATTGTCAGACTTATCCCAAGGTATCCATTATCATTTTGAATTGGAATACTACTGAGATAACATGTCAGTTGCTCAATTCGATTAAATTGAATTTAACTTACCCTAATGTAGAAATCATTTTGGTAGATAATGGATCTAAAGAAAATCCTTCTTCTAATTTCTTATCTGCTTTAAGTAGTATAAAAATTATTTTAAACCCTTCTAACTATGGATTTTCTGCAGGCTGTAATATAGGAATGAGAGCGGCAACCGGTGATTATTTTTTATTTCTCAACAGTGATACAGAAATAACAACTGGCGTGATAGAGAAGTTGTTGGAAGCCTTTGATGAGGACGTCAAAACTGGAATTGTGAGTCCACGAATTCATTCTTATTATAAGAAAGATGTAATAGAGTATGCAGGATATTCAAGAGTACACCCTTTAACTGGAAGGTCTAAAGTGGTTGATGCTGGTAGTAAGCATGTAATTGCAGGTAAGAAACTTTCTGAAACTTATTTTGCTTATGGAGCTGCAATGATGATTTCCAGAAAAGTTTATGAAGAGGTAGGTGGGTTGTGTGAGGATTATTTTGCGTATTACGAAGAATTGGATTGGTCGAACCGAATCCGAGAAAAGGGCTATAAAATAATTTGTAATACTGAGGCTTTGGTATACCACAAAGGTTCTATGTCCACCGCTTCAAATACACCATTTAAAACTTTCTTGTTAACAAGAAACAGAATGTTGTACATGAAAAGAAATTTTTATGGAATCAATTATTTTCTATTCATGATGTATTTTTTATTAATTGCTGCTCCCAAAAATCTACTGACTTATCTATTTTCTTCTCAGTACGACAATTTTACTGCGTATTTAAAAGCGCTTGTTTGTCATTTAAGAGGAAAATCTGAATATATGTTTAAGAACAAAGAAGACAATATCGTTTTGACGAGATCAATGATTTAATATGGAATTGACTTATATAATCCGAATTTTACTAAAGAATAAGAAATATATTCTCGGTGCCTCTTTTCTAACGGCAACGGTAGCTTTAATATTTAGTTTTTTCTTGAAAGACAAATATGAATCCCAGTCACAAATTTCTACGGGTTACACAATCAGACAAGAAATAAAGCTATCAGATGCCAGTTTTGATATTGGTGAAATTGATATAAAATTCAATAATGCCATTGAAAATATAAGTTCCCCCAAGGTATTGAATTTGCTTTCTTATAAATTGATGATGCACGATCTGGATTTTGGAAACAGGTTTTCAAATGTGGATACAGCAGAAATTTCCAAAATAAAGGGGTTAGAGAATCTAGATATTGAAGCAGTCAAAGCCATTTTAATAGATAAATACGATAATCTTACCATGCTCAATGGTTCAATTGAGTCAGAAAAGAAGATTATAGGTTTAATAGAGTTTTTTGGATATGATTTAGAATCGTTGCGAAAGAACTTAGATGTATATCGATATCAGCGCAGTGATTATATTAATATTGTGTACACTTCCGTAAATCCTTTTTTATCTGAATTTGTAGTTAATCAATTGATATCAGAGTTTCAGCGCTATTTTGAAATTTCTACGAGAGAGCGTTCTATAGAAGCAAAACATGCTTTAGACTCTATTGTTAATCAGCGAGAAATTGACTTGAAAAATAAAGTCGCTCTGAAGTCGAATTATCTAAGAGATTCAATAAACGCAGCGGGAAGTGCTGCTGTAAATGCAAAAATAAATAAGTCATCTGATTATGAGTCTATCATAGCAGATGAGTTGTCAAAAATCCAAAGTATTTCCTATCAGATTGAGCAAGTAGAAAGGCAAATTGAATCTGTAGGAACACCTGAAACAGCATCAGCTGTTGTTCCTTCTAATAAAGAATATGCGGATTTACGAAGACGATATAACGAGCTGACCAATCAGTATATCCGAAGCGGTTCAACAGATGCCAGTTTAAAGAGCGAAATTGAACAATTACAAATTCGATTAAAGAGTTTGGCTTCAACTGCCCCTGCAACAACTAAACCGGATAATTCAACAAGGTCTACACAGTTAAATGCATTGGCAAAAGAAAAAATTGAATTAGAAGCTGCACTTCGATCTTCAAATGCTCGAGTAGAATTCTATAGGTCAAAATTAGCTGATATGGGGGTTATAGTTCCTCAGAAAGGTAGAAAATCAACTTATCGCATCGACCAGCTGGACAAGGAAATAGAGTTGAGTATGATGGAGTATACGAGTGCAAAAGAAAAAGTAAATATTGTTGGAGGTTTGGTAGATCCTGGACAATCTAATTTTAAACAAACCATTTATGGTCAAGCTGCTTTAGAGCCAGAGCCCACCAAACGTTTATTGCTTGTTGCAATTTCTTTCATGTCTGGTTTGTTATTGTCTTCTTTGGTTTATATTCTCATTGCCTATTTTGATCAAAAAATCCGAACGCCGACGCAGTTCCAAAGAATGACCAACCTTCCTTTGATTGGGGTTATTAATTTTATTGATTTGAAAGCTTCGAGTTTGAAAGAACATATTATTCAAATTGAGAGCAGTAAAACAAGCAGGACAAACAATTTCAGAGAGTTTCTGAGGAAAATGAGGTATGAGATTGAAAGTAGTGGTAAAAGAACCATTATGTTTACAAGTACAGAACCTAACCAGGGGAAAACTACTCTGCTCCAATCTTTGGCCTTTAGTTTAAGTTTAAGCAAAAAACGAGTTTTACTCATTGATACAAACTTTTGTAACAACGATCTTTCTGTTTTAAATGCGGCAAAACCAACTTTGGAGTTGTTTTCCTTTGATAAAGTTGAGTCAGATCAAAATGCACTAAAAAATTTAATTAGTCCAACCGGTGTGCAAAACGTAGACATAATAGGATGCAAGGGCGGAGATTATACGCCCAACGAAATTTTGCCTAAAGATCATATATTGAATCACTTGGATTATTTCTTAACCATGTACGATTACATATTGATTGAAGGAGCTCCGCTAAATGGGTTTACAGATGCAAAGGAACTTTCTCAATTTGTAGATGGCATTGTTGCTATTTTTTCAGCGAATGCAGAAATTAAATCTGCTGATAAAGAATCCATTAAGTATTTCCGAACCATACCTGAAAAATTCCTTGGGTCTGTTTTGAATCAATTGGACATGAATGAATATAGGGTATAATGGGATGCAAAACACCAAATTAAAATATGATATTGTAATAGTTGGTTTGCAACCTTGGAGTACAGCAATCGGAAGTAATTGTGTGGATATGGCAAAAGTTTTCTCTCAAACTTGTCGTGTACTTTATGTAAACAGAGCAACAGACCGAAGAACAGAGCTGAGCATGTGGTTTGGCAATTCAGCCTCTAAATCAATGTATCGTCAGAAAAATCACGAGTTTCAGTTGACGAAAGTAAATCAGAATCTATGGGTATTAGACCCGGGTGTTGTGCTGGAGTCCATTAATTTATTGAGCGGAAGACCATTCAAATACTTATTGCGCTTGAACAATAAAAGATTTGCAAAGCGTATTCATAAGGCAATTAGAGAATTGGGCTTTACAGAATTTATTCTTTTTAATGACAATGATTTTTTCCAAGGACAATTTTTAAATGAGGAGCTTTCTCCTCGTCTTTTTGTGTATTATTTGCGTGATTACCTTATTAACCAGCCATATTTCAAAAGAAACGGGAAAAATTTGGAAATAGATATTTTAAAAAAAGCGGATCTGGTTTTTACAAACTCTCTCTACCTAAAAAAATATGCAGAACAGTACAATCCGGCATCTCATGATATTGGACAGGGCTGCACTATTTCTATTCCGCAGACAGCTGATGAAAATGTGATACCAATTGAACTACAAAATATTGAAACACCAGTTGTAGGATATATAGGAAATCTGGTAACCATACGCCTGGATCTGCCCTTATTGGAAGAGGTGGCTTTTATTAGAAAAGATTTGAGTTGGGTGTTTGTCGGACCTATGGATAGTAGTTTTTCGAAATCTAAATTGCAGAATTATTCTAATGTTATTTTCACTGGAAGTAAGTCTCAGGAACAATTATCTAGTTATATATCTTGTTTTGACGTTTGCATCAATCCGCAATTGTTAAATGAAACTACAATAGGGAATTATCCAAGAAAATTGGACGAGTACATGTATTTTGGAAAACCTGTAGTTGCGAGAAAAACGTCATTTACACAGGAATTGGGAAATCTTGTTTATCAGTATGAAGATGCCTCCGAATTTTCTCAAATGCTAGATTTGGCGCTAACTGAAAATAAGCTTTCATCCAAAAAACAAGAAAGAAAAGAGCTTGCAGAAAGTCACACCTGGGAGAATTGTGTAAACAAGTTATTTGAAACAGTCGTTGAGTTTGAAAATCGTTGAATACATGAACCATCAAGATAAAGATCTCGATAAATATCCAACCTATGTTACCATCTTGGTATTTCTAATACTAGGGTTTCTGTTTTTAAAAATTGTTTTTCTTTAATATGCTGCTTGATCATCCATTATTTGTCAATAACAAAAAAATTCTATTACAGGGATTGGTTTTTGTATTGTGTATTATGATGGGTGCAGCAATAGCTACGTTCCCAATTAAAAAAGCATTAGTTGTTTTATCTCTTATCGCTGGACTCATTTTGATTTTTGTATGTATAACCAATTACAGATTGGGATATGCAATTGCAATGGGTTTTGGTTTTACAATTTTCATTCTAAGCAGGTACTTTATGGGGGCATTCCCAATTGGTTGGATTGTAGAACTTCTGATTTACTCTTCTTTTTTGGGATTGCTGACAGAATGTATCATCAAGAGAAAATCTCTTGTTGAGGGAATCTATCATCCGATCACAGTTTTTTTCATATTGTATCTTTTGTTCATTGTGTGGCAAGCCTTCAATCCTGAAATGTATTCAGTAGCGGGTTGGTTTCATTTTTTTAGACGTCAAGTGATGGTTTTTTTGTTGTTTATCCTTACTGCTCATATAATAGGGTCCATTAATGATATCAAATGGCTTTTCAGATTATGGTTTGTCTTCGCTTTAGTTTCTGCCTTATATGCAATTCTGACCCAACTTTTTGGCATGCCTGCTTTTGAAGAAGCATGGGTAATGGCTTCCCCCAATAGACAAAATCTCTTTTATTTGGTGGATGGTTTTAAAAGAAAGTATTCACTTTATTCCGACCCAGCAGCTTTTGGGATGGATATGGCAGCAACTGCTTTGGTGCTTGGAATTTTATTGTTTATGGGTACCTCTAAAAAAAATAAAATAATTTATTTCTTGATGGCCCTTGTATGTATGTTTGGGGCTATTTATTCGGGAACACGAACAGCCTATCTAATGCTTGTTTCTGGTATATTCTTATTCTTAATCATGCGCGGAATCAACCGAAATACATTTTTAATTGGGCTTGGTTTTGTTGCTTCATTTATTGCCATAATGATTGCTCCTGTCTATAACAATTTATTTATTAACCGCATCAGAAGTGCTTTTAATTTTAAGCAAGATGCGTCATTACAGGTAAGAAATATCAATAGGGCTAAAATTCAACCTTATATACATGACAACCCAATTGGCGGAGGCGTCAATACCTCAGGTGGACAAGGAATGGAATATAATCCGGAGCATTATCTGGCTGGATTCCCACCAGATAGTGGTTATTTAAGGGCCGCATTAGAAACAGGCTGGATTGGATTAGTACTTTTGCTTTTGTTCCATTTTGTTATACTTCGTTCAGGTATATATTCTTATTTTCATTCAACTGATAAATGGATCAAAATGGTAGTGCTTGTTGCAACTGCATCTTTTTTTTCATTTGTCATTGCAAATTATGGGCAAGAGCCATTTGGTCAAATTCCAAGTTGCTTTTTTTTCTGTATTTGTATTGCTATCATTGTTAAGTCAGATAAAATTTCAAATAACGCTATCACATGAAAAGAATTTTATTTTTAGGAATTTTCCTGCTCTCTATTAAAGCATTTTCTCAATCCAACTTAGATGCAATTTCAACACCTGGCTTCATGATGAATGATAAGGTGGGACACGAGTTGGCGAAATTAGCTGCTGCACATTATCGCATCAAAATTGCTGATGACAACGTGAGGTATACCCAGCAAGAAATGGATAAAGTAAAATTGAGCTGGATGAACAATATAAATGCATCGTTCAACTTAAATGAATTTTCACTTCAAAACAGCTTGTTTCAACAGCAAAATTCATTTTTCCCTAGATATAATTTCAGTTTATCGTTGCCTTTGGGATTCGTAGCAACTAAGAAAAAGGAGATCCAAATGGCGAAAACAAACAATCAGCGTTCAATTGATATTCGTGAACTGGAAATACAGCAATTAAAAGAGGCTGTTATTCAAGAGTATCAAAACTATGTTTCTAATACCTACTTATTGGAAATTCATCAATTGACATTACAGGATGAAAAAATGATTTTAGATAAAGCATCCCAATCATTTGAGTCAAATCAGATTGATATAGAAGCCTATACCAATTATACCAGGAGATACAATGAGATACTAACTAAAAAAGTGACTTTGTTGAGGGATTTGAATTCATCCCGATACAGGTTAGAAGCTTATTTGGGTATGGAATTAGAAACTGCATTTAAAACCATTAGCAAAAAATAATACTTACGAGCTAATCAATTGGTATAGACGTGCAAGAGGATCAGCAAAATAAGTACTGTATTTTGTCATCTTCCATTTTTTTGGTTTTCCTGAAAATAAATGATGAAAAAAGCTACGAACAGAAATTTGTGTTTCGTATTGTTTTGAAGGATGTATTACAGTCTCTCCAAGTGATAATTTGGTCAAGATTGCTGGAAAATTAACTCCTCCTTTTTTGAAAGCTGATAACAATGAAGCCCAAAATCTTCCATTGATTTCTAATATAAAGATTTCCCCCGTATTCGTGTTTCTTCTTAAGTCAAAGCAAGCAACTCCATGCCATTTCAATTCTTTAATCGCTTTTGCTACTAATTGGAGGGCTGCTTCATCTTCTTTGAATTCAAAATCATCCCCAGATACAAATACAGAATTTGTTTTAATTGGTGTTTCTTGTATGGTGTAATAAAGTATTTCTCCTTTTGAGGAAATGATATTTACTGTTAAATCACTACCCAGAATATAAGGCTGAAAAAAATGTTGTGAAAGGTCAATATTATTGGTGTTCAGATATTTTTCAATCGACTGTACATCTGTAAATTTTATGATACCTCTCCCAAAAGAACTTCTTGCGGGTTTCATGATTATTGGACCACTCCATTTTGATAATTCAGCGAGTAATAGTCCTTTGTTATCATTTTGTACAAATGGAGGTATGTTTATGTTTGCTGCTGATAACAGGTTTGCCAATTGAAGTTTATTCACCCCCTTGGAGTAGTTTTCGGGATCAGTTAGCCAAATGCTGCTGGTTTTGTCATTGCGAATATCTTTTGTATTGGCACTAAAAAAAATACCTTCATTTTCGTCGTAAGGAAAAACCAAATGGATTTTCTCTTTCTCAATGATGTCATTTATTTCTTCTAGTTTAAGACTCCTGTCTTCATAGTAATAGATCTTCTTTATAAATCTGGAATATTTGGCTGCATTTCTTTTATTGTTGGTTAGGAGCAATAGCTTGCAATTCCCCATTTTATTGAGGCAATAACTTACACCAAGACATATATTGGAGTCATATCCTATGAGAAGAATGTTTTTCATCATTTCGCTTCCATTCTTTTTGCCTTTTCCCAAACGCCACTTTGTTCTCCCCTTAAATACCTTAAAATTCCTTTTAATTGAGACAAATTCATAAATATGAAATAATAGGGAATTGAAGTGATTGAATATTTTCTTCCAATGTTTTCAAAATAATACCCCATGGTACCTAAGCAATAAAATATTAATTGAGCAAAAAAAAGAAATGCCCAAGCTGGTGTTGTTGTTTGTACGAATAAGATTGCATTGGCAATAAAAATGAAGATTAGTAAAAATGGAATGATTGTCCAACGCAATACCCTATGGGAGATAAACAAATAGGATAGTTTAGGAGTATCCCAAATTCTAAATAGTGATTTTAATTGCAAAATCGATTGTATACCACCGGCACCAATTCTTATTTTCCTTTTGGCTTCTTCTTTTAAATTTTCTGATGGAAGTTCTGTTGCAAATGCTTTGGGTTCATACTTGAATACATACCCCTTTCTGCAAATATTCATTGATACCATAAAATCATCTAAAATCACATTATCGCCAGGGTAGTTGTACAAAGATGTTCGTATGGCATAAAGTTCTCCGGCAGCTCCAACTACCGAGTAATAATTTGAGTCTATCTGTTTCAGCCATGATTCATATTTCCAATAAAGCCCTTCTTGATTTGTTGATTTATTTTGTTTTTTGCTAGTAGTAATAACTTTCTTTTCACCTGCAACACCCCCTACTTGTTTGTCGCTGAAGTGCCTGTTTATAAACCTAAGAGATTCTACATTTAATAAGGTATTTGCATCTGTAAAAACAGTTATTTCTGATTCAACGAATGGTATTACTCTATCTATAGCAGCCATTTTACCTTTCCTAGCATTTTCATGATAACAATTGACTTCTTTAAACTGGCTTACAATGTTATAAGTATTGTCTGTCGATCCGTCTGTGACTACAATAATTTTGATTAATTCTTTCGGGTAGTCTAATGCAATTGTATTTTCAATTTTCTTTTTAATAATTGTTTCTTCATTGTATGCCGCAATTATGATTGTAATTTTGTTGAGGGGTATCCAAGCGTTATTTAATCCAATCATTTTTTTACTTCCATTTTGCTTCATCACCAAGGGGATGGCATAGCCTCCATAGCCGAATACAATCACTAAAATGGATATAATCAATAATGCTTCCATTTCTTAGTTTTTAAGATCAGATAAGGTGTGAACGAATTCAATTATTTCTTTATCAATAGATGCATCAAACTTTCTGGCAAAATATTTATTTGAATGTTGCAGTTGGGATTTATCTAATAGTGTAAAGACTTTAGGATGTAATTTGTCTTCGGAAAGCCATTCTGTATGTAAAAGATTACCAATCATCTTATTCCTGAATGGCGAGTTGTACAGTACAGTTGAAAAATATATTTCATCTGCGCCCCATACAAATTTAAAATATCGGGTTAACTCTTTTTGATTTTTAAATGAAGAAATCACAAATGAAACTGCGTTACTGCTTAAACAAAACCATCCTGAATTACCAGAAAAAATAATGTTTTCTGGTGGTCTTCTTTTTGGAAAAAGTAAGTTGGTTAATTTTTCAATTCGAAATTTACCAATAAAATTCATGTTGATAAAGCTATAAGTTTCCACTCTTCTTGCATTTTCATTCCACCATCTGTTTTCCTTTTCGAAAGGAATATTTTCAATGAATTCTTTACCGGCATTCTCGTTTAAAAAAGACATTAGTTTATCCATGCTTTTTATTGGAAGGTCTTGTCCAGATATATTGCATATATAATCATATTGATTTCTGGAAATTATTTCTTCAAAGCAGGTAATTATGGTTTCTACTATTGAAAAAGCACCCCATTGGGTATTTGTTCTTTTTTTTATGAAATTGATCTTTGGGGTTTGAATCTTTTCTTTAAAAGCTTTTTCTTCTTCTTTCTTGTCTACGTGGATATAGATATCAATGGAGGGGTGCAATAGTCTATCACACAAAACAGCTAACTGTTCTGGTAAACGATGGGCCATTACCAATATTGCTATCCTCATTTTTTGAATCGCTACTTGAAATCTATGATACTGTCATTTTAAATTAATCAGAGAAATTGAGAAAGGTAATTCAGGATATTGAAAATGACTATGTTAATGATTCGTTTCATCAAAAACATCTGCAAGACAAAATTACTTAAGTCAAGCAATAGTTTTACATAACTTGGCCAAGATAATCAAATTTAATGATGCCAAAATTTGCATTAGAAAACAGCCAATATATAGGTTGTATTAAGCTTTGTCAAATGTGGATAAGAATCTTGTTAAATTGAATTTCAAGATCGAAATATCCGCTAATATGTGGCATGAAAACTGTTTTGTTGGTTAGTAAATTCAATTGGGATGCTCCTGCTGAAATACCCTATGTTTTTGCCAAAGCAGGATATGCTGTTGATGTATTTTGTCCGGCCGATTCGTGGTTGTCAAATAATTCCTTTTTCAAAAATCATATTACTTGTTCTATTGATAATCATGAATTTCTCACTGAACTTGCTGCTTTAGTTAGACGAAATAAATATGATTGGATTCTTTTAACTGAAGATCCTTTAATTGAGTTGGTAAAACGAGAAATCAAGGAGGAAGATTTACTGGAACAGCTTTTGCCGGTAAAAAACAATGAAGCAAGAGACATTTTATCATCCAAAATTGGGTTTTCATCTTATTTTCAGTCAATTGGCATAGATACTCCGGCTTATGTTGGATTTCAACCAGGGGTTAATGATTTTAATGAATTAGATTCCTTACAATTTCCGGTATTGAATAAGTACGATCTTAGTTGGGGCGGTTCAGACATGGCAATTAGTCATGATTTAAAGGAGCTACAGAATACAGTCAAGAATCTGCCCAAAAATGCCAAATTAATTATACAGGAATTTATTGAAGGAGATGATATAAGGGTTGATGCTTTATTTTACAATGGTAGGTTATTAAATTATTTCGCTGCGAAAGTGCTATCTCATACCAAGGATCAGTTTAGTTATACTACACGCAGATCCTATTTTACTTATCCTGAATTAACTGAATTACTTACGTTAATAGGTCAAAAAATTGTCGCTCATGGTTTTGCCAATATCAGTTTTATAAGGGATAGAAAAACCGGCATTCATTATTTAATTGAAATAGATGTTCGTCCCAATACTTGGATAGCATATAGTAATTTTCTCTCGAAAAATAACTTTGTTTATTGCATTGAGCATCTTCATGAACCCGAAGCACCGGGGTTTATTAAATCTACTTTAAAAAATAATAAGGCTATTGAAATTGCTCTATTCTATAAGGATATTCGAAGGGCAATCTGGGCAAAAGATTTGAAAGGGATTTTAAGATGGATTGTTGGTTGGAAAGGCTATTGGCGGTTTTTACCTTTCTATGATTTTAAACTGACAAAAAAAATTATGTACGAAATTTGGGTGGAGGTGGGAGTCTTCAAGCTGAAAAAGTTAAAACAAAAACTAGGATTTATTGCATAACCAAGAAAAAGCTATAATCATAAAACACTCAATAATTCTGTGCAGTATATATCTTTTTTTATATTTTCAGCACAATCCCTAGTAGTTTAATCTGACTCAATGGACATGTTTTTTATTTTGATATTTATATATCTTTTGATTGGAGTTGTTTATTTCTTTGTATTTGCATGTGCAGGAAAAATTTCTTCGCATCCAATCTATCCAGTAGCTACAGAGGTAAAAAAAATTGCATTGGTCATCCCGGCTTACAAAGAAGACCAGATAATTGTTGATACTGTTATGCAGGCGTTGGTTCATGATTATCCAACTGAGGCGTATTCTATTTTTGTAATGGCTGATCAATTGAGTTGTGAAACTCTTTCTGTACTTCATCAATTACCAATTTCTGTCCATCAAGTTGTTCATGAGCAAAGTACAAAAGCAAAATCGCTTTATGCATTTTTTGAAATGACACCATCTAGTCTGTTTGATGTGGTAATGGTGTTAGATGCTGATAATGTTATGCAGTCGGGTTGTTTGACCAAAGTTAATAATGCATTTTGTGCAGGCAGAAAAGTAGTGCAGTGCCATCGTACTGCAAAGAACAAAAACAATGCGTTGGCTATATTAGACGCAGTTAGCGAGGAAATCCGAATCAATATATTTTTTGCAGGCCAACGTGCATTTGGTTTGTCTGCAGAATTAATTGGTTCTGCGATGGCTTTTGATTTTGTTCTATTGAAAGAAATCTTGCAGAATAACTATGTTCAAGAAAGTCCAGGAGAAGATAAAGAGATGACAATGCAACTCATGAAAAAAGGAATCCCCGTGGAATACTTAGCAGATGCATTGGTACTAGATGAAAAAGTTTCAGACATACAGGTTTTCAAGAGGCAGCGTAAAAGATGGATCGAGTCACAATTGCAAATAATCAGCAGCTTTTTTCGGAGTGAATTTAAAGAGGTGCGCTCAAAAGGAGTATTCTGGTACAGGTTGTTTCAAAATTTACTCTTGCCCAGGTCATTTTATATGCTGTTGTTACCCTTTTTTACTTTTTTGTCTTTCCTTTTGGAGATATTTCAGCTAAAAATTTTCCCCGAATCGATGTGCTGGCTATCTTTAACACTCGTATTCTTTTTGTCTTTGTTCCTATCTATTCCAATCTCCTATCTTAATGCTAGTACACTTTTGGCTATTGGAAAACTGCCAAAGGTTTTAATTTCTATGGTATGGGCTGCATCAAATGCCAAATTGGACAACAAAGAATTTGTAGCTACTACCAAGGGGGTTAATAAAAAATGAAATAAGTATAAACAGTCATTTCTAAGAACCAATATGAGAAAACTTATTTTTATCATCATCATATTTTTCAGTTGTTCAGGTTTTGGGAATTACGAACCTTTGAATGATAATAAAATATCATTTGAAATTGGCAGATGGTACCAGATGACCCATACTGAAATTGGGATTAACGAACTATTTGATGGAAAATTAAGTTCATCAGTATCAGTCGGCAAAAAAAGTATTGTCCCCAACTATGAGCTATATTATCCAATTGCTGAAAAAGAAACAATTAAAATAGATCAGATCAGGATGTATGATGGGAATGGATCTAATTCAATTCCCTTTACTATTTATATCATTGATAAAAATTGGAAAAGAAAAAAAATAGCAGAATTTACAGGAGAGTATTCCAGTAAATGGGTGGGCCCCAACCCCCTTAAGCCTGATCAGTTTTCTTTAGACAGTAGCTATCAAGACATTAAATATATTGTATTACAAAGTGGCGATGGTTTTCCAACTGAAATAGAATTTTATGGTACGTATAAACTTAGTACAGCTAAGTCTGCAGTAATTAAACAAAAAGCACCTCTAAAAAACTTTTTTGGCGTAAATGCATTTGAATGGGATTTTGTTGATTCTAAAAAGGATGCTTATCGATTGGAGCAGCAAAGAATGGATGCAATTCAATCTTTTGGAGGCGTTAGACATTATCTGGATTGGGAAAGAATTGAGGATAAGGAAGGTCAATACACATTTAATCCTTCACATAAAGGAGGGTGGAACTATGATACATTATACGCTACGCTCAAGGGTTTAAACATCGATGTTTTGACATGTCTGAAAACCTTACCCAAATGGATGCTGGAAAGTTACCCAGCTGAGTTGCGAAACAATGAAAATGTTCCAGCAAGATTTGGTAAAAATTTAAGTGATCCAAACTCTTATGTTGAACAAGCAAGAGCTGCATTTCAGTTTGCAGCAAGATATGGTAGTAATAAATCAGTTAATAGAAATCTTGTAAAAGTAAATAGCAGTGCAAGGTGGACGAATGATCGAATCAATCAAATTCAAATTGGTAAGGGATTAGTTAAGTATATAGAGTGTGATAATGAAAGAGACAAGTGGTGGAAGGGAAGAAAAGCATATCAGACCGGAAGGGAGTATGCTGCTAATCTTTCTGCTTTTTATGATGGGCATAAACAAAAAATGGGTAAAGATGTTGGGGTGAAGAATGCTGATCCGTCAATGAAAGTAGTAATGGCTGGTTTAGCTAATCCTTCAACAGATTATATAAAGGGGATGATCGATTGGTGTAAAGAGAACAGGGGGTATAAGAAAGATGGCACAATCGACTTGTGCTGGGACGTTATCAATTTTCATTATTACACGAATGAGTCAAGCCTGAGGAGAGGTGTTGCTCCAGAAAAAGAGTCAAATGGAAAATATGCATCTGCACTTGCACATTCTTTCGTACAACTTGCGCAGAGCTTGAATCTGAATATGCCAGTTTGGGTAACTGAGGCAGGATACGATCTAGATGAAAACAGTCGCAATAAAGCAATTCCAATCAAAGAAAAAAATGCTTTGCAAACACAGGCAGATTGGCTGTTGCGAACAGCATTAATGTATTCCAGAAACGGCATTGAGAAAGTCTTTTTTTATCAGCTGCGTGATGATAATCCAGGTACTGGTAAATTATATGCCAGCAGCGGACTCATCAATAAAGATTTTTCAAGCAGGCCAGCGAGTGAGTATATGAAACAGACCATTGAATTGTTTGGTGAATTTATGTATGTAAAAAGTATGCAGTCTTCACCAATCGTAGATTATTATACCAATGCAAAATCTCAAGAATTGTATGTTGCTTATATACCGGATGAAGTTGGTAATCAAGAGAAGCTAGAATTAAATTTACCCGTTAAGAAATCTGCCACAATCTATACTCCAGTTTTTGGAGCTGCAAGCATGATTGCTAAAAAAGTTAAAATCGAAAATGGAAAACTTGTCGTTTCAGTATCAGAAACGCCAATATTCATTTTGGTTGATTAAAAAATTACCACCCCTCTCTCGTCCGCCGCGGCGGACTCGGAGCCCCTCCTATACTAGGAGGGGGAGTATATTAATTTGTAGATTCCCCTCCTAGTATAGGAGGGGTGGATTCTGCCGAAGGCAGAAGACGGGGTGGTATTTCCCTGTTCCCTATTCCCTTTATAGATATTTCATTATCTCATCAATCAACTCACCCTTCGTAATTGGAGTTCCCTTGATTTTATTATAAGGTTTTGCATCAACGAGGTATACATCTCGGATGATCTTGATGAGTTGTCCGTTATTGATTTCAGGAATCAAGACTGTATCAAAATTTTTGATGATGTCACCCAGGTTTTTTGGAAATGGTCTTAAGTAACGGATATGTGCATGTGATACAGCATGTCCTTTTTCCAGTAATTCAAGGACTGCAGTTTTGATGGAACCATAGGTGCTGCCCCAACCCAGTACTAAAACTTTTCCTTTGTCTGGACCACTATCAATTCTTTGATCAGGGATATAGTTGGCAATCAAATCAACTTTAGCCTGACGTGTTTTCACCATGTGCTGGTGATTCTCAGGTTCATAACTTACATTACCTGTGATATCTTGTTTTTCAATTCCACCAATTCGGTGTTCCAAACCTTTTGTTCCAGGAATGGCCCAGGGGCGGACTAACTTTTCATCTCTTTTATACGGTTGGAATTTTGTTTCATCCTCGTCCAATCCTTCTTTGAATTTTACTTCAATGTTCGGAAGATCTTCTTCTTTAGGGAAGCGCCATGGTTCTGCACCATTAGCAATATAACCATCACTCAAGTACATCACAGGAGTCATGTGCTGAAGTGAAATTCGTGCAGCTTCAAATACTGAATCAAAACAATCACTTGGTGTTGATGCAGCAACTACTGGCATGGGGCATTCTCCGTTCCTACCATAATAGGCTTGCAACAAATCACTCTGTTCTGTTTTGGTGGGAAGTCCAGTTGAAGGACCGCCTCTTTGTACATCGATAATTAATAAAGGGATTTCCAACATTACTGCCAGTCCCATTGCTTCGCCTTTTAACGCTACGCCCGGACCAGAAGTAGTAGTTACTGCAAGAGATCCTCCATAGCTTGCACCAATAGCAGAAGTAATACCTGCAATTTCATCTTCCGCTTGAAAAGTCATTACACCAAAATTTTTCATGCGACTCAAATCATGCAAAATATCTGAAGCTGGCGTGATAGGATAGGAGCCCAGGAACAAAGGTCTGCCACTTTTTTGCGAAGCTGCAACCAATCCCATGGCCAACGCTTGGTTACCCATGATGGAGCGATAAGTTCCTGGTTTCATCTTCGCTTTATCAACCTTATAGCGAGTTGTAAAGGTTTCAGTTGTATCACCATAATTATAACCCGCTTGCAATGCCTTGATGTTTGCATTTAGGATATCATCTTTTTTTCCAAATTTCTCTTGGAGGAAGGTCAGCGTACTCTCCATATCCCTGCTGTACATCCAATAAAGAAAGCCCAATACAAACATGTTTTTTGCACGGTCTTTTTCTTTTGTTCCAAGGGTAATTTCTTTCAATGCCTCACGGGTCATCTTGGTCACATCCATTTTAATGACCTCAAAGCCTTCCAATGAACCATCTTCCAAAGGATTTACATCTTCTGTATAATTGGCGAGACGTAAATTTTTAGAATCGAAGCCATCGATATTGGCAATGATTTTTCCGCCTTTTTTGATTGCTTTCAGGTTGGTTTTGAGTGCTGCAGCGTTCATCGCGACCAAAACATCGCAAAGATCACCTGGTGTATAAATGGCATCACTGGAAAACCGCAATTGGTATCCACTCACACCTGGAATAGTGCCCTGAGGAGCACGAATTTCTGCTGGAAAATCAGGGAAAGTGGCCAAGTCTATACCTAATAAGGCCGTATTGTTGGTAAACTGACTACCCGTTAACTGCATACCGTCCCCACTATCACCCGCAAACTTGATCACAATATCCTGGAGCAGTTCTTCTTTTCTTTCTGTCATGTTAAATATTTTGATTCAGCTTAGTCTGAACGCCTTGAAGAAGTTCTGTTTCGCTGAAATTAATTAATTTAGAGTACAAAATTACCCAATATGGCGCTATTCAACTCAAGTAATCCAACGTTAACGGAAAAATCCTTTAATCGTTCAATGGGAGTTCCAGGTTCTGGAACAATGACCTTTGGTGGAACATTGAATAAATTTGGCTTCTTGTTTCTTATGGTCATGGCGACTGCCTTTTTTGTTTGGAATGAAGCCAGTGTAGGCAACAGCATCCAAGGATACATGATGGGCGGTATGATTGGCGGATTAGTAGTAGCAATTGTGCTGATCTTCAAGCCTCAGATGGCTCAATACCTAGCTCCAGCTTACGCCTTATTAGAAGGTTTGGTGATTGGTGGTATTTCATCCATCTACAATGATGCATTCAGTGCGGTCGCTCCAGGCATTGTGATGCAGGCTGTGATATTGACCTTCGGAACTGCTATTGCGATGTATCTGTTGTATACTTTCAGAATCATTCGCGTAACTGAAAGGTTCAGGTCTATTATGTTTGCTGCCATTGGTGGTATTGCCTTATTTTATTTTATCACCTTTATCCTTTCTTTGTTTGGCGTAAATGTAACTGGCCTGCACAATGGCAGTCTGCTCAGCATAGGTATTTCTATTGCCATTACTGCAATTGCAGCGTTAAGCTTATTGTTGGATTTCGATAGAATTGAGCAGGGATCAGCAATGGGCGCTCCAAAATACATGGAATGGTATTGTGCATTTGGCTTATTGGTTACTTTGGTGTGGTTGTATATTGAAATCCTGCGTTTGTTAGGAAATTTATACGGTCGCCGCGACTAATGAAACAATTATTCATTTTATTCATATCAACCTTCTGTGTTTTCCAACTGAAAGCGCAGAAGGTTTTTTCTGTCGATTATCCCAGTCAGGCTGAAGTAAAAGTATTTGTAGTCAAATATGAAAGTCAGGCTGATCTCAAAGTATTTAAGGTAAATTATGAAAGCCAGGCAGGTCAGAACGACGGGAAATGGTTTTTTGTCAAATATTCTAGTCAGGCGGATAAAAAAATCTACTTTGTCGACTACGAAAGTCAGGCCGACGTCAAAATCTTCTTTGTTCAATATCAGAGTCAAGCTGGATGGCGCAATTCATCCAAGCGTCATTTTTTCTACTGATTTAAATAGGTTATAGGGGAAAATACCTCCTATTACGTGTATACACGTTGGAAAAATACTAAGTGGTACACAATATCTTCATTTTCCACTCGTTATCAACATTGACATATTCAGGTTAAGCCTGATTTATAGGTAATTGTGTTATTAAAATAATTTATAAAGTATTAATAATTTTTATAATAAGATCCGTGAACAGGAAACTAATATCAAATAAAATGAACTTTAAATCATTGATTTTCATCGGTTTGTCTCTTTTGACCCTGATGTTCGAACCTGTGAATGCACAGGTGAATATAGTGGACCGAAACAGGCAAAACAGAAGTGATTTGCAGTTGACTAAAACTGTAGATAAATCAGTTGCAAGAGTAGGTTCAATTGTAAATTTTACCCTTAGGGTTAAAAATTTAGGTCCGAATGCTACTGAAGGAGGAACTGTTTTTGATTTACTTCCTAACGGATTTACTTTCATTTCTTCATCATTGCCTGCAGAATACAATAGTGTTACAGGAGAATGGGAAGTAGATGATTTGGCTGTTGGAGCAGAAGCAGTTCTTGTTATTACTGCTTCAGTCAACCCAATTATACCGACTGCAGTTTATACAAATGTTGCTCAAATTATTGATTTCAAGAATCCTGATCCAAATCCAATAAATGACCGATCTGAAATAACAGTAACGCCTTTTGACTTTACTGGCAATTTCACTGGTGAATTGATTGGAATTGGTGGTTCGATTTGTGCTAACAGCAGAGCTGCTTTAAGAGCTACCTCTACTAATATTGTTGAACCTATTTATAAATGGTATGCTGATGCCCAGTTAGTGAACTTGCTTCACATAGGGGCAAATTATACAACACCTGCTCTAGAATTTACTACCACTTATTACTTGGTGGTGAGTGGGACAAACATACCAGCGCCAACGCCTGCAGACGCAAAACAAGTTACTGTAAGTGTAGTTGCTGTTCCAACAGCACCCGTTGCAACAGTTGCACAACCTACTTGTGAGATTCCGACTGGTACTATTACAGTTAGTTCACCTATGGCACCAGGTAATACTTATAGTTTAGATGGAGCCACTTACCTCAATAATACAGGCGTTTTTACAGGAATTATTCCAGGAACTTATGCAGTATCAGTTAAAAACGTAAATGGTTGTATCAGTGCTAATACAGTTGTTGTAGTTAATCCAAAGCCTGAAGGTCCAGCTGCACCATCTTTAAATATTGTGCATCCAACATGTGATTTGGGAACAGGTACCATAACTGTTAGCTCTCCAAAGAATCCAGGTAATACTTATAGCATTGATGGAGTTGATTATAGCAATACCACTGGTGTATTTACACAAGTAGTTGCAGGTACTTATAATGTTACTGTGAAGAATACAAGTGGTTGTATCAGCAGCGCGACCGTAGCTGTAGTTAATCCACATCCACTTACTCCAGCTCTACCAACATTAGAAATAACAAATCCATTGTGTCCTAATAAGACGGGAAGTATTAAGATTACTGCTCCAGTTGGGAATGGTTTTACTTATAGCATTGATGGTTCAACTTATTTGAATATAACTGGTGTATTTACATCAATAGCACCAGGTGCATACAGTGTTAGTGTAAAAAATGCAAGTGGTTGTGTGAGTCCGTCTATTGTTGCGATCATTAAGGATCCTGTGGTTGATGAGCCAAAACTTATTATTAAAGCTGAAAGCAGTACAAATATTTGTGCTGGAACAAGTGTGGTGCTTACGTCATCTGAGTCTCCAAGTTACCAGTGGTATAAATATGGAGTGGCAATTGCAGGTGCTAACGCTAAAACATTTACAGCATCAACAGAAGGTGTATTTACTGTAAGTCGATTTAATACCAATGGTTGTGTACCAGTTCAAAGTGAAGGTGTTATTATAAAAGTAGTTGCTAATCCTAATGCACCTTTGATCACAGCTGATAAAATGTTATTCTGTTTTGGTGATAGCGTTGTATTGAATGCAACTTCTACTGATCGTGTACAATGGTACAAAGATGGTTTTGCTATCCCATCATTTACAAATAGATATGTAGCAAAACAAGGGGGTACTTATGCAGCGATTGTTATAAATGAAAATGGATGTAGAAGTTCATTTAGTGAATCAATTGCATTGAGCATGGTTGATTTGCCAGTAACCCCGGTACTTACTATACAGGGTACTGCTAAGTTTTGTAAAGATGAAAGCAGATTACTAAAAGTAAATGTTCCAGTGGGATTGAATATCAATTGGTACAAGAACGGTAGTATTATTAGTAATTATTCAAAAGATACACTTCGTGTAAATGAAGCTGCAGAATACACAGTGAAGTTCATCAATAGCAATGGATGTTTATCGCTTGTATCAAATAAAATTGTCACTGAAATTGCTTGTAACGCAACAAATATCTATGTGCCAGATGTGTTCAGTCCAAATGGTGATGGAATTAATGATGTTGTAAAGGCAGTATGTGTTGGAATTACTAAACTCAAGTATTTTAAAATCTATAACCGTTGGGGTAATATACTGTTTGAAACTTCTGATGAATCAAAAGGATGGGATGGTAGATTCCGTGGACAAATTCAGCCGACTGACTCTTATATCTGGTTAGTTGAAGGTGTGGATACGAATGGTAAAGAAATCAGGAAAACAGGTACGTTGAACTTGATCAAATAGAACTAAACACTACAAAAAAGCTTATGTTACTTAGAAGAATTATATACGTACTCGCTGGAAGTTTTTTCTTTCTGGCTTCAAACGCACAAGACCTGCATTATGCAGATGTACAGTCGATGAACCTTTGGTACAATCAGTCTTTGAAGATGAATAAACAAAAAGATATTCGCTTCAATTTCAGGGATATCAAATACCAGTCCTTGCTTGCATTCAGAAATTCAAGCATCATGGTAAATGTACCTTTTGTAAAAAAGGGAGCTGAGGGCTTTGATAAGAAAAGTTTTATTTCTGCTACTGCGGCCGGGTCATTTGATAAATCAAATAAAGGTGTGTTCAAGAACAATACTGGTATGTTGGGTTTGTCATTTTCACAGCGTTTGAGTGCAAATGATTTGTATTTATCTCTTGGTTTTCAAGGATCGCATACCAACACGAGGTTAGGTGAATTGGGAGGAAGTTTCTTTCCTGATCAATTTGACCAATACGGACCAGTTCCTTCGGTTTCAAGAGATCCACTAAGAGCCGGGAGAAGTTATGGGTGGACGAGTTTCAATTCAGGATTATCGATTTTCCAAAATACGCAATCAGTTGAGTGGTATACTGGTGTGAGTATAAGACATTTGAACAGTCCCTATACTGATGAACAAAAAACAAAAGATTTCAGGCTGAAGCCAACGCTTGGTATCCAAGCAGGATTTACTGTGAAGAATGAACTCAATCAGTTTGGTGTTTATGGTATTACAAACTGGAAAGCTGAAGCTGCTGAATATTTGATTGGTGCAAAAGTGCAACACAGTCTGGATGAACCATCTAATGGTTATGAAGGATCCGCAATTGGTGTTGGATTAGCATTTAGGGTAAAAGATGCAGTAATTCCAAATATTCAATTGAAATTAAACAAGACTACTATTGGCGTACATTATGATATCAACATATCAGGTTTAAGAGCTGCTGGATATTCAAGGCAGGGTGTTGAACTTATGATTGCGCAGAAAATAAATTAAAATTTTAAATAACTCAAATACAATAATATGATTCGCTTCAACAAGAGTTTAACCATGATAACAATTGTGCTTACTGTGTTTTCACAGGCTATGGCACAACAAGCAAATCCAACGCAAGGCGGTTCGTCTTCTAATCGTTACAAGTGGAATATGTTTGGATTAAATCGAGTGCATATACAGGATTTTGGTCTAACTGATCAATATGCTGAAAATGGCAATGCAGCTGGATTGAATGGTTTTTTAGGCAAAGCCAATACAACAGTTGGATTTAGCTTTTACAACAACCTTTCTGAAAAATTTGCTCTCAGTACTGATTTTGGTATTGGCAATGGCTATATTTCAAGAAACAATGCATCTGCTTCTGATTTTCAGAAAGGATGGTCTTCTAGCTTGAGAGGGGATTTGTATTATCATTTTTCTGATTCACGTTTGCCTGCTCAGCCTTTTTTATTTTCTGGATTACAGGGTAATCTGAGAAAAGGAAATGCATTCTTTTCAATGCCAATTGGTGTTGGTGCCAGGTATATGGTGATGAACAATGGAGGTATGATTCTTGCTCAAGTTGGTTATGGTTTGGGCTTGACTCAACGCATGAGAAATAATATCACTTATTCATGGGGGATCTATCTTGATTTGAAAAAGAAGAAAGATGTTGTTGCTAATGCATCTAATAATTTGAATGATACAGATAAAGACGGCATCATTGATACACAGGATAAATGTCCTAATGAGTTTGGACTAATCAGTAATAATGGTTGTCCTATTAAGGATAAGGACAATGATGGTGTTGCAGATGATAAAGACAAATGTCCAAACGAATTTGGTCCTGCGGATAACAATGGTTGCCCAATCATTGATCGTGATAAAGACGGTGTAGGTGATAAGTTTGACAAATGTCCTGAACTTCCTGGTCCAGTGAGCAACGATGGTTGTCCACTTTCTGACCGCGATAAAGATGGCATTGATGATAACAATGATAAATGTCCGGATATTGCTGGTTCTCCAGTAAACATGGGTTGCCCTGTTGAAGAAACAAAGATTGTAAAAAAAGAAGAAGATCTAGGTCCGATTTGGATACGTGAAGGAAATCATTTCCGTAGTATCACAGGCGATAGCTTAAAGTATGTAATCTATTTTGACTTCGATAATTCAAATCTTGTACAAGCCAGCTTTAATTTACTTTCTGAAGTGAGTCAGTTCCTTAAAAAGAACAACAACTGGGAGGCATCAATGGAAGGTCATACTGATTTAGAAGGTGATCCAGATTACAATGTTGATCTTTCGGTGAAGCGTGCAAAAACAGCAAAGCAATATTTGATGAGTTATGGTATTAAGGCCAATAAAATTTCTACAGTTGGTTATGGAAAATCACGACCGGTGGTAGCAACTTTCCAAGAAGACCTGGCCTGGATGAACCGTAGGGTTGAAGTTTTAGTCGTAAGAAAGAAATAAGTTAAACGATAAATGTCCAATAAGAAAGCCCCCCGAAACTTCGGGGGGCTTTCTTGTATAAATAGCATTAGGAGCTTTAATAGCCATCTCCATCAAGCAGATTTCCAAGTCCACCTAGAATACTTCCCTCCTCCCTTCTTGCCCCTGTACCATAAGAAATAATCTTACTGGCAAGTCGACTTACAGGAAGTGTTTGAATCCAAACTTTACCCGGTCCACGAAGTGTAGCAAAGAACAATCCTTCACCACCAAAGATTGAGTTTTTAATTCCGCCGATGAACTGGATATCATAATCGACTGTCTGTGTAAATGCAACTACACAACCGGTATCAATTTTTAATGTTTCACCTGGGGTAAGGTACCTTTCAAATACGTGACCACCGGCATGTACGAAAGCCATTCCATCACCTTCAAGCTTCTGCATGATAAATCCTTCACCACCGAATAATCCTGTTCCTAGTTTTCTTTGAAAAGCAATACCCACATTAACTCCTTTTGCGGCGCAGAGGAAAGAGTCTTTCTGACAAATAACTCTTCCATCGAGTTGTTGCAAATCAAGAGGGATAATTTTACCTGGATAGGGTGATGCAAAAGAGACTCTTTTTTTACCGTGACCAAGATTGGTGAAGGCGGTCATGAAAAGACTTTCTCCAGTCAGCAAGCGTTTACCAGCTGAAAATAATTTTCCGAAAACGCCTTGGTTCTGGCCTGAACCATCCCCAAATATGGTTTGCATTTGAACCCCATCTTCCATCATCATAAAGCTACCTGCTTCAGCAATGGCTGTTTCATTGGGATCTAATTCAATTTCAACATATTGCATTTCTTCACCAACAATCTTATAGTCGATTTCATGGTTGGATCTTGTACTGTATTGTTCCATTTTCAATTTTTTTAGTTGAAGACGAAGTTTTTAAGATTTAGGTTGCATCTTACCATTCCATACTGGTTTGCCTTGTATTTTTCTTGTTAGGTAAACTACGCCAGTCAGCAAGAAGAAGAATGGTCCTGTTAAACCTAGAATTGAAATCCATCTTCCTTTGAAGAACTTATTCATTGGTCGTTTTAATCGCTCTGCAATCAAATACATCGCAGGTACAATGAGTAAGGTCATAAAGAAGGCAAAGATCAATCCCCAGATGATGGTAAGGGCCAATGGTTTCCAAAACGCTGCATTATCACCTCCGAAGAAGATGTGTGGGTTCAGGTCTGAGAACATGGTTACAAAGTTGATGTTGAAGCCAATAGCCAAAGGAATAAGCGCAAGAATTGCTGCCAAAGCTGTAAGTAAAACAGGTACAATACGTGTTTTACCTGCTTCGATAACAGCTTCTTTTGTTTTCATTCCTCTCGACCTGAGTTCGTCGGCAAATTCAATTACCAGGATACCATTCTTAACAACAATACCAGATAATCCAATGATACCAATACCTGTGGTTACCACTGCAAAAGTTGATCTGAAGATGGCATATCCCAAAAGCACACCAATCAAGCTGAAGAAAATTTCAGAAAGTACAATGACTGTCCTGCTATATGAATTGAACTGCAGGATAAGAATCAACAAGATGAGTCCCACTGCAATGAACAATGCATTCTGCAAGAAAGCTGCTGTTTCAGCAAGTTGCTCTCCTTCGCCAGTCTGCGCAATGGTAACACCTTCAGGCTTAGATTTGAAAGCATCAATTTGCTTTTTAATCTCTTCGTTTACTGATTGTGGTGTATAACCTTGTGAAGTAAGTACATTAGAGAAGATGGTGATAACACGTTTCTGGTTTTTTCTTTTAATGCTACCGTAGGTATTGCTCAGGTCTGCTTTAACTACTGCACTGATTGGGACTTGTTTAATCTGCCCACTGGTGAAGTCGCGGTAAGTGATACGCATATTGAGCAACTCCGAAAGTGTTTTTCTTTGTGATGCATCATTTCTGATGATGATTTTGTATTCATCCTCACCAATCTTCAATTTTGATATTTCCTTTCCAAACAAAGCAGTCCTGATTTCAAGTCCTACTTGTCCAGTTGAAATGCCCTGCATCAATGCTCTTTCACGGTCTATTTCCAATGTGATTTCAGGGTTAGAGAAATCGATATCAATTTTCAATTCTTCAACACCTGGTACGTTTTTATCATTGAGGTAGTTTCTCAAATTGATAGCAGTGCTGGTGAGGTCTTCGAAATTATCTCCAGATATTTCAATGTTGATTGGAGATTGTGTGGGCGGACCATTACTTTCTTGCGCAACACTGATTTCAGCTGATGGAATACCTTTAATAGCTTCTCTGATGCCATCCAAATAAGCTATTGTTCCTTTACCATCTCGTTCTTCAAATGGTACAAAGTTCACTTGAATACGTCCAAGTTCTGGTCTTGTACTTCTGTCGCCACTGTTCGGATCACTAGCACCTACCGCCACATTGGCAATAACACTTTCTACCAATTCATTCTTCTTGCCATTGTCGGTGCCCAGTACTTTATTGATTCTTGACTCCAAGACCTTGGTAACAGAATCAGTATATTTCACATCTGTTCCTGCTGGCAACTTCAAATATACATATACAGTGTTGGGGTCGCCTTGTGGGAACAAAACGACTGGTACATTACGCATTCCAAAAAATACAAACGAAAAGATAAGAAGGGCGAATGTGCCAATCAACATTTTAACTGGTCTCCATCCAACGGTAGTCCATTTTAACAACTGTTCGTATTTTTCCATCATTGCTGGGAGCAACTTGTTCTGGAAAAAATTAATAGCATCAGTCAGCACATAACTGTTCAACACCATCAATAAACTAAAGAAGATGAGTAGGTTCCCCACAAATCTGTAGTTCCCCATATCACTTCCATATCCAGCCAGATCAAAGAGTCCTCCTATAATCAGCAATAACCAGAACAATGGTTTCTTAAAGACAAGTGATTTTTTTTGCACACCGTGCTCTTCATGTGCCATGAAATCCACAGCAAAAACTGGATTCATGATGTAGGCAACAATCAAAGAAGCGGTGAGTGTAAAAATGAGCATCGTAGGTAAATAAATCATGAACTTACCAATGATGCCGGGCCAAAAGAGTAGAGGAATGAAAGGAGCAAGTGTGGTGAGTGTACCAGCGAGTACAGGTACAAATACCTCTCCAGCTGCATATCTTGCTGCATCAACACTGTTGATTTTTCCTTTTCCTTGTGAGAAGATTCTGTGTGTATTTTCAATTACCACAATCGCATCATCTACCACAATACCCAATCCAAACAGGAGTGCGAAGAGTACAATAAAGTTTAGTGTAACATTCGATCCAACAATAAAGTCTGCAGAAGGAAGAAGAATAAATGCAAGGAACATGCTCAGTGGTACTGAAAGTGCCACGAAGAATGAGTTGGTTACACCCATGAAGAACATGAGGATGATCATTACAAGAATGAATCCAATTATAATTGAATTAACAAGTTCATCAAATGCTGCAGATGCTTTGATGCTAAGGTCTCCTGTAACATTGATCTTCAAATCCTTTGGAAAAACAGAGCTCTGCATTTCCTCAACAATTTTGTTGATTTTTTCAGAGGCATTGATCAGGTTTTCACCAGAACGTTTGATGATACTCAACGTAACTACGTTCTTACCATTTAAACGTGCAAAGCTTTCTTTTTCTTTAACAGTGTCTGTTATATTGGCGATATCCTTTAAATATAGAGGAGCACCATAAATATTTTTTACAATTACGTTGTTCAAATCAAGTGACGACCTGAACTGACCATTCAATCGCAGCGCACGTTTTTGATCACCTACTTCCAGTAATCCACCTGAGATGTCTGCGTTTTCTCTTTGAATAGCCTGTTCTACATCTGTGAAGCCCACCCTTGCTGCTTCCATTTTATAACGATCCATATTGATCTGGATCTCTCTTTCAGGTGAACCGACTACATCAATTCTGGTGATTTCTGAAAGCTCTTCAATTTTTTCTTTGAGCTGATCTGCGAAATCGCCCAGTTTAACTTCATCATAATCACCACTAAGGTTGATGGCCATGATTGGTAATTCAGAGAGACTGATTTCCTGAACTACAGGCTCTTGAGTAAGGTCATTTGGTAAATCTTTTTTGGCTTTATCTACTGCATCTCTCATTTTTTGAAGTGCGACATCCGTTTTGACAGATGTGCTGAATTCAACAATGATTGCAGAGAAATCCTGTAAAGAGTTGGAAGTAATTTTATTGATTTTTACTCCTGTGATACCCTTCAATTGTTTTTCGATAGGTCTTGTTACCAAGCTTTCTATCTCTTTAGGTGAGTTACCTACATAAACGGTTTGAACGTATATGTTTGGAATTACTACATCCGGGTATTGTTCCTTTGGTAAGGATATGAAAAGTCCGATACCCCATATAGAAAGAATAAGCGTAATGAGGTAGACGGCCGTCTTATTTTTAATAGCCCAATCTGTTGGTCCAAATGTTTTGGCATTGTGGAGCAATTTGGTAATTGGGTTCTGATTTGATGAGTTGTCCATATTCAGTTTTTGACTTTATCTGCAATTCGATTAATTCGTTTTTGAAATCAACTGACCGTCGTACAAGCCTTGATAGCCTTTTGTAATTAGTTTATCACTTGTAGCGAGACCTGCATTTACTTCTATCAGTTCGTCATAGAATTCACCGATGGTGATAACTCTTTTTCTGGCAACTGTCTTATTGCCTTCTTGTATAGCGACATAAACGTACTTGCCTTTTTCATCTGATTGAACAGTCTCAACTGGAATTACAATTGCATTTTTTGCTTCGTGGTCTAAGATTTTTACGATTGCAATCTGGTTCGGCTTTAGATTTCCGTTTCCACCAACTTTGCTTTCAGCAACAAAACTTCTTGATGTAACATTGATGGTTTCACTGATCAAGCTAATGCTCGAATTAAAAGATTGGTTGAGATCTGGAACATTAATTACGACAGGCATTCCTTTCCTGATTTTTGAAACGTAATTTTCTGGAACATCAACAACAGCTTTCATTGCACTTGGATTGACAATAGTAATGCTCGCCATTGGTGAGCCCATGAAAGTTTCACCTACTCTTATATTAACATCTTCAACAATTCCAGAAACCTGTGCATATACAGATGTAGTACTCAGTTGTTCTTTTACCAGATCAAGTTGCTTGTCGAGTGATTCCACATTGTTTTTTGCTGAGAGATATTGAACTTCTGTACCAATTCCTTCTTTCCAAAGATTCTCCTGACGTTCGAAAATATTTTTTGCAAATGAAAGCTGACTTTCAACTTGTTTGATGTTTTGTTGGATGATGCCATCTTCTAATTTCATCAACAATTGTCCTTTCTTCACATTATCGCCTTCCTTCACATAAATAGATTTTACTTGTCCACCCATTCCTCTTGGTGTAACATATGAAACATTTTCAGTGGTAATCTTACCCTGAAGCTCAATATAGTGAGCAAAATCCTGGTTGATCAATTCAGTTACTTCAACAAGCTTTGTTTTTTCAGTAGCCGTATTACCAGACATCTTTTGGATCTCTGTTTCAAGAGTAGTAATTTTTGCTGCAATTGCATCGCGCTCTTTGGTGAGCTTTTCCAATTCTGCTTTTTTCCCAGCTAAATCTTTGTTTTCTTCTTTGTTACCAGAGCAGGCTGCTATTAAAAACAACGTGCAGATCAATAAAAACTGTTTCATATTATAGTGTATTCTTTTTGTGATTAAAGTTTTCCAAGGGCTTTGGTGTAAGCAATTTTTGCAGTTACAGCATCATACAATGCCTGGAAGTAATTCGATTGTGCGTTTTCCAGTTCTGTTTCAGTTTGTAGTAATTCAAAACTAGAACCCAGTCCCTGCTCATATTTTTTCAAGGTTGTATTGTATACTTTTTCGGCAAGCGCAACATTTTGGTCTTGTACATCCAGTGTTAGCAATGCATTTTTAAATAAGATGGACGAAGCTGAGAGTTGCAGATCTATTGCACGTTGCAGGTTCTCTATGGTATTGCTTGTTTTCTCTAGGTTGAGTCTTGCTTGTTTGATACGCTGCGCTTTTTGTCCCGCATCAAAGATGGGAATACTCATGTTGATACCCCATACTGAAGCTTTGAACCATTTATCTTGAAAGTTGAATAAATTAAATTCTTGTCCTAATGCATTTCTGGTATAGTTCCAGTAAGTTGCTACCGTTGGAGCATAAGACAATTTATTACGCTTGACATCAAGTTTTTGTAAATCTTGCACAACATTTAAGAGTTGAATCTCGTCTCTGTCGGTGTACTTGAAATTGGTCATTTCCAAAAGATCCTTTTTCACAGTTTCTTCCGACAGTGAATCTGTCAATTGTAAACTATCCTTTTGTTCTATGGCCATTGCAAACTTTAATGACGCATAGCCGATTTCAATCAGTTTTTCTATTTGGTTGTTGGTAGAGGTCAGGTTATTTAAAGAGACTTGTGTTTTATCGATATCCAGCCTTTCAGCAAAACCATTTTTATATAATTTTTCCTGATCTGATTTTAATTTTTGTAAACGTTTTATACTTGTTTCGAGATAATCTTTTCTTTTTTCAGCAATGAGAATACTATAATAAGCACGATAGACATTGCTTTTTACTGAATCATCCATTGCGCGGATGTTGGCTTCTGTAAGATCTATTGCTTTTTTTCTTGCTGCAATTGCTATAAATAGATCAGGTTGGAACAGCAATTGTTGAAATTGAATGCCAGCAGAAGATTGCCAAGGAACACCAAATTGGGCAGGGAAAAATTGAGGAGGATTATTTGGTTTTGTAATTGCAGATCCTGCTCCGTTTCTTACGCCATTGTCAACCAGCACTTGATAAACAGAGGGAGATATAAAATCTGGAAGCAATGTTACAGGAATGCTGAAATAGTGTTGTGTAGAAATATTACCTGTTATTTGTGGAAAGGCCTGCGCGATGTATTCCTTATTCTTGGAAATCTGAAGCTCTCTGTCAATTTCCAGGTTCTTTAATTCTGTAACATTTTTTAATGCAAGATCTACAGCTTGTTTTGCGGAAAGCTTGTAGCTTTTCTGTGCCTGAAGATTACCTGTGGTAAGCAATAGGACAGCCATCATCAGAATACCCCAACGTTTCATGCTTTTATTTTTATTGTTCATTATTATTTCTTTCGATTTTATATTTTTCAATCAATTGATAACCGCGCTCAGTAGCTAGTCCGTACAAGAAATTTTCAATCATGGCATTGCTCACATCCATCAGGTTGTATTGCATAGGAGGATAGGCTTCCATATCAAAAGGAAGCATCAACATTTGCAATCTGTATTTTGCTATGATATCGACTCTGGTGTCAGCACGGTAAAGACCTTCTGCGATTCCTCTCTTCAGGTTATCAGTAATTACTTTGATCAGAAAAGTATTTTTGTGGTCCATGAATTTTTGAAACGACTTAAAATGAAATTTGTGTAAGTCGAATAGTAACATCGGGTTCATCTTGGTGAAATGCCTATTGGCCATATCCATGCTGATGAAAATCTCTTCAATTGCATTTGCAGAAGAATTGATGCATTCAACTGTTTCTTTTTGCATTACCCCTATTTCACCATAAACGAGGTCGTCAACCAGCTCATCTTTATCGGCAAAATGCTGGTAAAGGGTCTTTTTGGACATGCCCACTTGTGCAGCGATGTCATCCATCGTAACAGAACGGATTCCCAGCCTGAAAAATAGGCTTCTTGCTTCCTTAATTATTCTTTCTTTAGGTTCCATGAGCTTTTGGCGCCGCAAAACTAAGGAAACTTTAGATGTTAAAAAAGTTTCCGTCTATTTTTTTCTGAATAAATGTTAAACGGTCTTTTTTGGCGATAAATGCCCCTTTTTTGGACTATTTTATCCTGAAATACCTGTTTTTACCCCATTTTTTGGAATTTTTGAGGTGTATATTTGATTCAAATACTAATCTATGAAGCCATTCAGGCCTGCCAAATTGGTCAATTATTTCTTTCAGGGATTGATTATTCTGGCACCAATTGTCATCACTGCCTGGGCAGTTCTTTCTTTGTTTAATTTTATCGATGACATTTTGCCCAATTTGCTCCATGTTTTGTTTCCTGACTTGGTCAAGCTAAATCCACAGGGGGAGCCTGAAAAAATACCAGGATTAGGATTTTTGGTTGTTGTGCTGATTGTTTTGTCGGTTGGCTATATTTCTTCGCTGTTTTTTGTATCTAAGTTGGTCGACCTTTTTGATCGGGTCTTAGAAAGAACCCCGGGTATCAAAATTATATACACTACGATCAAGGATTTTCTGGAAGCTTTTGCTGGGAACAAAAGAAAGTTCAATAAGCCGGTCCTTGTAAATGTTGATGCCTCTGATGTATGGCGAATGGGGTTTATCACCCAAACTGATTTATCACAGTTTGATATGAAGGAACATGTCTGTGTTTATGTACCGCATTCATATGCATTTTCTGGCATTACTTATTTTGTAAAACAGGACCGTATCAGGGTGATTAAAGATGTAAATTCTACTGATGCCATGAAGTTTGTTGTATCGGGTGGAGTGACAGATGTAGCAGAGGAGAAGAGGGATAAAAGTTGAATGTTGTGAGTTGTGTGTTGTGGGTTTTAGTGATGTGTTGGGTTTTGGATTGTGTGTAATAAAAGAATTAAGGTTATGGGTTGTGGGGTTGGCCGCCGTGGCGGGGTTTGGGTTTTTGAAAAGCGGAGAAAGATTCTGTTTTTAAGTTGTGCAATATTTTTTTTGAATAGTCTGGCTACACCTGCTTATAGCTGGGGTTTTTGGGGCCATCGTTTTATCAATAACAATGCTGTTTTCTTGCTGCCGCCTCCAATGTTTGGATTTTACAAGCAGCACATCAATTACCTAACAGCTCATGCTGCTGATGCCGACATGAGACGATATGCCATTACAGAAGAAGCCCCCAGGCATTATATTGATCTTGATCAGTATCAGAAAACGGTAAGTGCAAAAATACCAGTTCAATGGAAGAATGCTGTAAATCAGTATTCGGTCGACAGCTTACAGTTGCATGGAATTGTGCCCTGGTGGATCATGGTAATGCATGAGCGACTCAAAAATGCTTTTGCTGAAAAAGATGTTCAGCAGATCTTAAAGTTATCTGCTGATATTGGTCATTATATAGCAGATGCGCATGTGCCTTTGCATGCGAGTAGTAACCACAATGGACAAAAAACGGATCAATTAGGGATACATGCATTTTGGGAAAGCAGGCTTCCTGAACTTTTTGCAGAAAAGCAATACGACTTATTTATAGGCCGTGCAGCTTACCTCAAAGATCCCTTGCATTTTATCTGGGAGCGTGTATATGAAAGTGGTGCAGCAGCAGACACCGTATTGAAAATTGAAAAAGAGTTAAGCAGGCAATCTGCAGATCATGAGAGGATGTCTTTTGAATATAGAAATGACAGGTTGGTGAGGCAGTATACAGAAAAATATGCAGCCCGCTACCACAAACAATTGAATGGGATGGTTGAAAGGCGGATGCGCAGTTCCGTGTATGCAGTTGCCTCGTTTTGGTATACGGCATGGGTAGAGGCTGGTCAGCCTAACCTTCCCTTTAACACTCCTTCAAATTAAGTATCTTTACATCCTGCCTGCCATATTCAAATCGCAATCTAACATCGGCATGAAACATAATTTTAATGCGGGTCCCAGTATCCTTCCAAAAGAAGTATTTGAAGAGGCCAGTCGCGCTATTCTGGATTTTAATCAAACGGGACTTTCCATCCTGGAAATCGGACACCGAACTCCTTTATTTGAAGATGTGCTCAATGAAGCAGTATCTCTTGTAAAAGAGTTGATGCATTTAAATGATGAAAAGGAAGTTTTGTTTTTACATGGTGGCGCTTCAACTCAGTTTTTTCAAATTCCTATGAATTTTCTTTCAAGGGATCAAAAAGCTGCTTATTTAGATGGTGGTGTTTGGGGTACCAAGGCAATTAAAGAAGCACAGAAATTTGGTGGGGTTGAAATTGTGGCTTCTTCAAAAGATAAAAATTACAGTTACATCCCTAAAGGCTATGCAATACCAGAGGATGCGGTTTATTTTCATTATACAACCAACAATACAATTGAAGGAACGCAGATGAAGGCAATTCCTGAATCTGGTATTCCTTTGATAGCGGATATGAGTAGTGATATTTTGAGTTGTAATATGGACTTCAATCGCTTCTCCTTCATTTATGCAGGAGCACAGAAAAATATCGGAGCGGCTGGAGTTAACCTGGTGATCATTGATAAGTCGTTTGCAGAAAAAGCTGCTCTATCCGTCCCTTCCATGATGGATTATCGTCAGCATATTGCCAATGGTTCAATGCTGAATACACCGCCAGTTTTTGCTATCTATGTTTGTCTGCTCACCTTGCGTTGGTTGAAAAACAATGGAGGTATAACAGCAATTGAAAAACAAAATCTTGAGAAGTCAAACCTGCTCTATAGTACATTGGAAGCCTCTCCAGTTTTTCATTTGCCTGTCCCCAAAGAAGACCGCAGCCACATGAATGCTGTCTTTACCATGAAGGACCCAACACTGGAAAAACTGTTTCTCGAAAAATGTAAATTAGAAGGAATGGTGGGAGTAAAGGGGCATAGAAGTGTAGGTGGATTCAGGGTTTCGATGTACAATGCTTTACCATTGGAAAGCGTTCAAGCATTTACAGATCTTACAAAAGCATTTTCAAATCAATACGGTTCATAAACAGTTTCATTATGGCTATTGTATTTCCATTTAAAGCGATAAGACCTCAACCTAGTTTTGCTGCTGCTGTTGCAGCACCTCCTTACGATGTATTGTCGAGCGAAGAAGCACGTACAGCTGCTGCACATGATCAATACTCTTTCTTGCATGTCACCAAATCAGAAATAGACATGCCAGTCGATTTAAGCATTTATGATTCTTCTGTTTATGAAAAAGCAAAAGCGAACTTGTTGCAATTCATTGAGCAGGGTGTTTTGTTCAAAGAGCAGTCGGATTGCTACTATATTTACGAATTGGTAATGGATGGGAGGAGTCAAACGGGACTTGTCTGCTGCTCTTCAGTTGATGATTACGAAAATGACATCATCAAAAAACATGAATTCACCCGTCCGGAAAAAGAAAAAGATCGTATCAACCACATCAGCATCACTGGTGCACAAACAGGTAATGTCTTTCTTGCCTATAGAAATGTAGAAAAAATTGATGTTATTATTGCAGGAATCAAATCAATGAATAAACCCGTTTATGATTTTATAGCTGCTGATGGAATAACTCACCGTATTTGGATAGCTGAGGAAAAGACAGTTGTAGATGAAATAACATCAATTTTTCAAAAGGATGTTCCTTGTACCTATATAGCAGATGGACATCACCGTGCAGCAAGTGCGGCTAAAGTGAGGAAGGCTGCTGCTGTTGGAATGAATACCGAAGATGATCGATTTCTTACAACACTTTTTCCAGCCAATGAACTCAAGATATTGCCATATAACAGAGTGATCAAGGATTTGACTGGATTGAGTAAAGAAGAATTTATATCTGCTTTACAAGATGATTTTACCATATCGACTGCCGATGCTCCTGTTGAACCTAAGGAGCTACACGAGTTTGGGATGTATGTAGGTGGACAATGGTACCATCTAACATCACTGGAGGGAACTTATACGAATGATCCTATTGGCGTTTTGGATGTTACAATACTCTCAAAAAATGTTTTTGAAAAATTATTGGATATACAGGATCAGAGAACTGATAAACGAATTGATTTTGTTGGTGGGATCAGAGGACTAAAAGAGTTGGAAAGGAGAGTGGACAGTGGTGAAATGCAACTGGCTTTTAGCTTTTATCCTGTTAGCATTCAACAGCTTTTTGATATTTCAGACAGTGGTGAAGTGATGCCTCCAAAGAGCACCTGGTTTGAACCTAAATTACGGGATGGATTATTAACACATATGATCAGATAAAAATCTGCCTTCTTGCTTAACTTTGCTATGTTGCTATGAAATTCCTTAGAATAACCATATCCTTCTTATTCCTGATTCAGTGTGCTGTTGCTCAACAAACTGTTCAGCAATTGCGTGAAACTGCATTGGTATTCCAAAGGCAACAAGATTACAGCAATACCATAATGGTACTGGCCAAGGCACTTGAAATGGAACCAGGCAATCTTGATGTATTGAAAGACGTGGCGTTCACGTATTATTTATCTGGAGACTATGCAAAAGCAGCGCAACGTATTTTGCCACTTACAGATTTGGAAACGGCTGATGAACAGATTTTTCAGATAGGGGGAACTGTGTTCAAGGAATTGGAAGATTTTAAAACAGCAGAAAGGCTTTACAAAAAAGGACTAAAGAAATTTGAAACCAGTGGTGCGCTTTACAGTGAGTACGGTGATTTATTTTGGATTCAGCAAAAACCCGTTGAAGCAATTACGCAATGGGAAACAGGTATAAAAATTGATCCTTCCTTTTCAGGGAATTATTATCATGCCTCTAAATTTTATTTTGCTGCAGGCGATAAATCCAGAAGTATTGTTTATGGTGAAATCTTTGTGAACCTTGAAAGCTATTCTGTTCGCTCTGCTGAGATCAAAATCTTATTGCTAGAGTCGTACAAGAGAATTTACATGCCAGGAGATGCCAAGAAGTATTATGTAAAAGCACCATCACCATTTGAAATGGATTTTCTCCAAGTCATGAGTAAACAAAATGAATTGTCGCTTCGTGGAATTACACCGGAAACTTTATTGATTATCCGTTCTAGATTCATATTGGACTGGTTCAATACAAATGAAAATAAATATGCTTTTCATTTATTTGACCACATGCGTTATTTGATGAGAGAGGGAATGTTTGAAGCCTATAATCAATGGTTATTTGGACCCGCTTCAGACCCCAATGCTTATCAGAATTGGATCAGGACTCACGAAGATGAGTACCTGGCATTCTCATCTTACCAACGAAATAAAATGTTCAAGATGCCAAATGGGCAACATTATTTCTGATCATCTGATGCATAGATGCGTTCAACTGCATCAGCATATTTTTCCATGATCACTTTTCTTTTCAATTTTAATGTTGGTGTTAACTCGCCTCCATTGATGGTCCATTCTGCATTTAAGAGTTCAAACTTTTTCACCTGTTCAACTGGATTGAATTGCGGATTGTATTTTTCGATGATGGATTTATAATACTCCACTACTCTCGGGTGATGTACCATCTGATCATTGGTGGTAGCCTCAATTCCGTTCTTTTCACACCAGGTTTTTAGGTTGGCAAATGCAGGAACAATAAGAGCTGCAGTGAATTTTCTTTCTGCTCCAACTACAATCATCTGCTCAATGAAAGGTGATTCTTTCATTTTATTTTCAATAGGTTGAGGAGCAACATATTTACCACCACTAGTTTTGAAAATCTCTTTTTTTCTGTCGGTTATCTTCAGAAACTTGTCTTCAACCCAAACACCAATGTCACCTGTATGGAACCATCCATCTTTATCAATGCACTCTGCTGTTAGATCAGGGCGTTTGTAATATCCCATCATCACATTAGATCCTTTGCAGCAGATTTCTCCGTCTTCGGCAAGTTTCACTTCTACATTTCTAATTACTTTCCCTACTGTTCCAAATCTTCTGCCGGATGGATCGTAATGGTTTACACTAATAACTGGTGAAGTTTCTGTTAGTCCATAACCTTCCATGATGGTGATCTTCGCTGCTGTAAATACTTTTAAGAGTCGTACCTGACAAGCTGCTGCTCCTGTAACAATGGCTTTTACATTTCCACCCAAGGCTTCGCGCCACTTAGAGAAAATGAGTTTGTTGGCAATGGCGAGTTGAATGTTGTATCCAAGCCCCATGTTCTTATCTACTTCATATCTGCTGCCTACCGCGACTGCCCAGAAGAATAGTTTTTTCTTGATGCCAGTGAGTTCCCTTCCCTTGTTCATGATCTTCTCGTAAACTTTTTCCAGTAATCTTGGAACGGTAGAGAAGAGATTGGGTTGTACTTCTTTGAGGTTATCGCCAATGGTATCTAAATTTTCTGCATAGTAAATGGATACACCTCTGAACATGTATACGTAACTAATTACCCTTTCGAAAATGTGGTTCAAAGGCAAGAAACTTAATGCGCGATCTGATGCGCCACAAACAGGCACCAAGAGCTCTTCAACATTCATGATGTTATCTAAAATGTTGTGGTGGCTAAGCATTACACCTTTTGGAAATCCAGTTGTGCCTGAAGTATATAATATGGTTGCGAGTTCGTTTCCTTTTACTTGCTCTTTTGAAAGTTTCAATGCTTCCAATTCCTGCTCTCCTCCTGTATGTAAAAGTTCACGCCAATGCAGTGCTTCTTGAATAGGGTTGAATGTATAAACAGCTTGAACGCTTGGTGTTTTAGAGCGAATGGATTGTACTTTATCATAAAGCTCCTGATCGCTTACAAATACAAGTTTAATGCTAGCATCATTTAAAATGAACTCCAGTTCATTTACGCTGATGGTGGGGTAAATTGGGGTAAGGACTGCTCCTGTTTGCTGAACGGCCAGGTCGAGAATTAACCATTCTGGACGATTATTACTCAACACAGCTATTTTATCTCTGCCTTCAATACTTCCATCCTGATAGCCAATACCAGCCTTGAGTAAACCCATGCTCAGGCTATCAGTTATTTGTTTGATTTCCTGGGTGCTGTATTTTCTCCAAACACCATTTTCTTTTGCAGCGAGCATATCTTCCTGAGGGAATTTTTGCAATTGCCATTCGAGGAAATCAAATAATCTTGTAGGAGTCATGGTAAGCAGTTTTCGTTTACGTCAAGATAATAAAAATTATGATTTGCTGTTCAGAATGATTACCTCATTACTGCAGCAGGTATGTCTTTTTTTAACAAGTGTTTGTAAATGAACATATTGTTTTCATTGGTAGAGTGAGCATTTTGGTTACCACCCCATCCATGTCTACCTCCTGGGTAGAGCATAAATTCAAAATGTCTTTTAGATTCTTGTAATTTTTTCACGAGTTGAAGGCTGTTTTGCATGTGCACATTATCGTCCATGGTGCCATGGTAAATTCTGAGCAGACCTTTGTATTTATCAGTATAGGTCATCACAGAGCCTGCCTGATATCCTTCAGGATTTTCAGCTGGCGTATCCATGAATCTTTCTGTGTAATGAGAGTCGTACAATTTCCAGTCGGTTACACTACCACCTGCAAGTCCATGAGTAAAATAATCAGATCCAGCAGTCAGTGCCATAGAGGTCATGTATCCACCATAACTGAATCCAGCTATGCCTACTCGGGATGCATCAGCGCCATTCTCTCTCAACCATTTTACAATGGTGATCCAATCAGTAAGTTCCCATTTCCCGAGACTTCTGTGCATGTAATTGATTCCTTCTTTTCCAAAATGTCCACTCGCTCTATGGTCCATCGCTACTTGAATCAATCCCTCTTTTGCCCACCATTGTGTTAGGCCATTGTATTGCCAGCCATCTCTAACGGTTCCAGCATTTGGTCCACCGTAAATATTGATCATCACTGGATATTTTTTTGTCGGATCATAATTCAGTGGCCAGGTTATGCGGATAGGTAATTGATATTTCCCATCTTCTGTTGGGATGCGAATAATTTCTGTTTTCGCGATTTCAACATTATCAAAATCAGCACCTTTACCATCGCCCAGTTCCAGGATTAATTTTCCTTTGTTGTTGATCAGGGCAATTTTTTCTGGACTAGAAGCATTTGAGTATGTGCTGATGAAGTAAGTTCCTTTTGGCGACAAGGAAACATTGTGTGTATATTCTCCAAATGAAAGACGTTGTTGATTTTTACCATCTAGATCTACTCTGTACAAATCAATTCTTGTAGAGTTTTCCTGACGTGAAGTGAAATAAATCGCATTCTTTAAAGTATCAATAAACCGAACATTTGTGCTCCAGTTGTTACCTGTTGTTATTTTATTTTTCAAGCTTCCATCCATGTTGTGCCAGTACAGTTGTTCCCATCCATCTTTATCACTTTGAAGAATGAAACCTTTTTTATTGGGTAAGAAAGTGATTCTTCCACCTTGGTCATCGAGGTCAATCCAGGTTTTTTGTTCCTCTTTGTACAATTCTTTTTTGTTTCCAGTCGATGGATCAACTGCATAAATAATCAACTGATCTTGCCCTCTGTTCATCCATTGAACCAATGCTGTATTTCCATCTGGCGTCCAGTAAGGCATTCCAAAATACTGATCATCTTTTTCGTTGAAGTCAGCCCAGGTAAGCTTGCCCCCTTCTGGTGAAGTAAAACCAACTCTGACTGTCGGGTTGGAATCGCCTGCCTTAGGATAGCGTGTATTTTCAGAATAGCCATGCTGACCAGCTTCGCTGTAGATAGGGAATAGAGGAACGTTGGTATCGTCCATTCTCATGAAGACCAATTGTTTGCTGTTAGGGCTCCACCAAAACGACTTGTATCTTGAAGGTCGACCTAAAATTTCTTCAAAGTAAACCCAGCTGGCATAACCATTAAGTATTAAATCAGTTCCATCGTGTGTTAAACGATTTTCTTTTCCGGAAGGAACATGAATAGTGTATAAATCATTTTTTCTCGTGAATGCAACCCATTCCTGATCAGGAGAAAGTGTTGGATTCAACTCAGCTTCTGGTGTTGAAGTGAGTTTTCTGGTGGATCTTCCAGGAAAGTTAAGGTAGATGTCTCCTTCACGTATAGCGACGGTATACACTTCACTTTCTTTTTTATTCAAAATAGAAGTAGAGGAGAGCGTCGACTTCCCGGTCTTGCAGTCGACCAAAAAAGGTTTGAATGCAGAATCCGGATGTTCTTTTTTATTGATTAAAAAACTTTCATCGTTCACCCAGCCCAGTATTTGTGGAAGAGGCGTTACAATATTTGTTTTTTCATTGCGCAACATTTGTTGCTCAGTTAATTGTTTTTTTTGCGCAATACCATTGATACAGAGCAAAAGGGCTGCACCCAGAAAAATATTTTTCATGTTCACGAGTTGTATGTGTTGAAATTAATCGCGGTAGTTCAATGCAGGTTTTCTGTTACCCAGCAAAGCTTCATATTTATAATCACCTTTCACCTTTAGAAATTCATCTTTTGATTTTTGGATCAAGGTTGGGTCGGTAAATAAATCAATTGCTGTCAACGCCATTGTTTTAGCAGCAACCAGCATTCCTTTTGTCCCAATGGCAGTCCCGCCACAAGCCACAGCCTGCCAGCTGTGCGCTGGTGTACCCGGAACCCAGGTTGCAGCACGGAGTCCCACTGTTGGCACTGCATAACTTACGTCACCCACATCTGTTGATCCACCACCTGCATCCATTTCAATTTTCAATGGAGCAATACTATCAGCCTGTGATATGGCTGGCGCTTTGTAGGTAAAGCTTGATTGAATTTTTTGTGCAAATTGAATTTCTTCTTCAGTGTATTTTACGCCACCTACTTTTTCCAGATTCTTTTGCATGGCTTCGCCGAGGGTTCTATTGAGTAAAAGATCATGTGTGCCACCAATGATTTCATAATCCATTCTTGTTTCTGTTCCCATGGCAGCAGCTTTAGCTGCTGTTACAACACGCTCAAATATTTGTTTTACTTGATCGCGTTTAGGGTGACGAACATAATAATATACTTCTGCGAAATCAGGAACAACGTTTGGTGCTTTACCACCACTCGTGATTACATAATGTATTCTTGTTTCTTGTGGAATGTGTTCACGCATGAGGTTGACCATATAGTTCATGGATTCAACTGCATCCAATGAAGAACGTCCACGTTCAGGAGCTCCTGCCGCATGTGCAGATAGTCCGTAAAATCTGAACTTAGCAGAACTGTTGGCCAATGCACTGGTCATGGTTATGCCATTTTCAGCAGCTGGGTGCCAGTGAATCGCAACATCAACATCGTTGAATAGTCCCGCTCTAACCATATACACTTTTCCTGATCCGCCTTCTTCAGCAGGACATCCAAAAACCTTGATGGTTCCCTTTAGTTTTTTCTCTTCGATCAATTTCTTAATTGATACACCGGCAGCAACAGAAGCAGCACCAAACAAATGGTGACCACATGCATGTCCGCCTGCTTTTCCTTCAATGCTTTTTTTCTCAGGAACAGCTTGTTGCGCAATACCGGGTAATGCATCAAATTCTGCAAGAATTCCGATCACGGGTTGTCCGCTTCCATATGTTGCTACAAAAGCAGTCGGTATATCTGCCACTCCAGCTTCTACAGTAAATCCTTCGTTTTTCAGGGTTTGCTGAAGGAGTGCAGTACTTTTTACTTCTTTGTAGCCCAATTCGGCATGATCCCAGATTTGCAATGCAATCTGTTTGTATTGTTCATATCCACCTTCAAGCATTTTCATGCTTTCGGTTTTGAGGGGTTCATTTCCTGGAACGACTGTCTTCTTTTTTTGTGCAAATGAAGCTGTGGTAAGCAAAAGAAATAAGGCTAAAAAAATGTTGCGCATGCAAGTTCAATTTAATCTTCAATATACTGAGTTAGGCGCTAATTTCCATCTTTGTTTAATGGTGATTGTCCTTTATGATTTGCAATGTATTTCATATATTTATAAATGCTAGTTTTCTTCCTTTAAAATTCCAAACAACGCATTATGCCATCTTTTATCTTATCTAAATTGAAGTCATTTTTTCTGTTGACGGTTCTTTTGTTTTTTATTGCGACTAACATTCTGTTTGCGCAAGCTTCCAATGACGCTGGGGCTGGCAGAGTAGTTGCATTTAATCAACACCAGGCGTTGAATACTGCTTCGCCCTATAAAAAAATGCAATGGAGAAACGTTGGACCTGATTTGATCAGTGGTCGTGTAACCGAAGTAGCAGGATTACCTGGAAACAAGAATGTCATTTTTGCTTCTTTTGCGACGGGCGGATTTTGGAAGACGACTGATGCTGGTGAGACCTGGATGCCTTTAACAGATCAATTGGGTACTTTGTCTATTGGTGCTTTTGCATTAGCGCCATCTAATCCTGATATTATTTATTTAGGGACAGGGGAAGCTAATATTTTCCGAGCTTCTCTTCCTGGTATGGGTGCATATAAATCAATAGATGGTGGCAAGACATGGAAGTCGATTGGACTAACCAATACTGGAACCATTGCGAGAATTTTGGTACACCCTAAAAACCCTAATGTCGCGTATGTTGCTGCAGGTGGTAATGAATGGAGTTATAACAAGGACAGGGGATTGTACAAAACCACCGATGGTGGAGCAACATGGAAGAGGATTTTGGGTAGTGATGTCAAAACTGGTGCGATTGATATCGTGATGGATCCTACCAATCCAGAATTGTTGATTGTATCAACCTGGAACCGCATTAGAAGAAGATGGAGTGATCCTGTGCCTGAAGATGGTGATTATGTTTATAAAACCACTGATGGTGGTGCCAATTGGAAAAAATTAACGACAGGTTTACCAGAAACAAAGTTTACCGGAAGAATCGGTTTGACTTTTTCAAAAAGCAATCCGAATGTGGTGTACGCATATGTAGATAACCATACACCAAAACGCGAACCCAAAGCTGGTGAATTGGATCCTTACGGAAGACCTATTCAAGTAATTCCATTTGGTGTTCAGGTGTATAGAAGTGATGACAAGGGTGAAAGCTGGAGAAAAGTGAGTACAGAAGATGAAAAGCTAGAAAGGTTTGCTGGTACATACGGATGGGTATTCGGACAAATCAGAGTAGATCCAAATGATGAGAATGTGGTTTACATCATGGGTGTGCCATTGGCAAAATCTTCTGACGGCGGAAAAACCTTTCAGGTGATGCGCGGTACAGATAAAGACAGCGAACAAATGCATGGAGATAACCATGCACTTTGGATTGATCCTACCAACAGCAATTACATCATCAATGGAAATGATGGAGGTGTAATTCTTTCTTATAATGGTGGTGCCAAGTGGAAGAATTTTTTCAGAAAGATTCCTACAACACAATTTTACAATATTACATACGATATGAAGCAGCCATATAATGTAGTCGGTTCGGTGCAAGACGAAGGAAGCTACATGGGCAGCGTTAAAAATACATTTGGTAAAAAACCTGAAGGCTTCATGGCTTGGGATGATGCACCAGGTGGAGAAGGAACGATTATTGCGATGGATCCTAAAGATCCGGATATCATGTATGCAAGTTCTTTTTATGGTAGGTTGATGAAGAGTGATTTAAGGATGCCTAAGACACCATGGGGACAAAAGCCTCATCCAGATTCAATCAGGACAAAAGATATTTTCCCAACAAAAGCTGCTGACGAAGAAGTACATCGTGGGGAATGGTTGGCTTATACAATGCTGTCTCCGCACGACAATAAAACGGTTTATCACGGCTTCCAATATTTGTTTGAATCTAAAGATGGCGGCAACAGCTGGAAGAGAATCAGTGGAGATCTTACCTACAATAACAAAGAGCGCATGGGTAGGACACCTTATGCTATTAATCACCAAGCCATTACCGCAATAGATGAGTCTCCTCTAAAAAAAGGATTGCTCTATGTTGGTACCGATGATGGTCGCGTTTGGATGCGCTCGGCTGAAGGCAAGGAGTTTGTATCTATCATGAAAGGCATACCACAAAACGCAAATGTCTCTCGTTTGGTGGCATCCAGCCAAAAAGAGGGTAGGGTATATTTGACTTTGAGCAATAGAAGGGAAGACGACGATAAGCCTTACGTATTTGTATCAGATGATATGGGAAATACATGGAGAAGCATCGCAGCCAATCTGCCTGCATCACCAGTAAATGTGGTGAGAGAAGACGATAAAAATACAAATGTGTTGTACTGTGGTACAGATATGGGTGTTTATGTAAGTACTGATGCTGGAAAATCGTGGAAGTCGCTTCAGGCTAATCTTCCGGCGACTGTTTCTGTTCAGGATTTGTTCATACATCCACGAGATAGAAATCTTGTTATTGCAACTTATGGAAGAGGTATATATGCAATAGATGATATCAGCACAATCAAATAATTCATCAAATAAATTGATAAGCTATGTTTAAAGGCAAAACAGTTTTCATTACAGGGGCGAGCAGAGGAATTGGAAAAGCTATTGCTTTGAAGCTAGCAAAAGATGGTGCGAGTATTGTTGTGGCTGCAAAATCAGTAGAAGAAAACCCAAAGTTAGGCGGCACAATTTTTTCAGCAGCAGCTGAAATAGAAGCGGCAGGTGGAAAAGCATTGGCAGTCGCCTGTGATATACGGAATGAAGATCAAATAATTGAAGCGGTTAATAAGGCTGTCGCTCAGTTTGGCGGTATCGATATACTCATCAATAATGCATCAGCTATCTCGCTTACAACAACGGAAGCGACTGAATCCAAGCGATTTGATTTGATGCACGACATCAATGTTCGCGGAACTTTTTTGGTCACCAAGCATTGCATTCCTCATTTGAAGAAAGGATCAAATCCTCATATACTTAACTTATCGCCACCCATCAACATGGAACCTAAATGGCTGGGGAATCATGTGGCTTATACCATGAGTAAATACAACATGAGTATGATGGCGATTGGTTTTGCTGAGGAATTGAAGCCATTTAGAATAGCAGCAAATGCTTTGTGGCCCAGGACGACAATTGCCACTGCTGCTGTGATGAATTTATTGGGCGGACAAATGTTGATCAACAAGAGTCGCACTCCAGAAATCATAGCAGATGCGGCTTATGCCATTTTAAAGCGACCATCATCAACTTGTACTGGTAATTTATATTTGGATGAAGATGTATTGGCAGAGGAAGGTGTGACTGATTTGTCGGGTTATTCTGTAGTGCCAGGCGCAACTTTATATACAGATTTGTTTTTATAAGTTATTGCTGAACGCGAATAACACTGTTGGTTACTTTATAGATTTCAAAAGTCTTGAAATCTTGTGGTGCGGAGAGACCTTCGCCATACATGATTAAATCCGGAGTATTGATTCTGACAGGCTTATCGGTATAAAATCTTTCCTGGTTTTGGTCCCATGTCAGCTCCTTGCAAAAAAGTGTATCACCCTTGATGTTGTATACTTTGATGTTGTCTTTGAGGTATACATATTTTCTTGTTTCGTAATAGGTTGCAAAATCTGCATCCAGTCTATTTTCGATATTCAGCGTAGAGTCATAGAAATCAACATGCAGTTTGTTTGGAAACTCAATTCTTGAGCTTGTGTCCTGGTAGCGAAGCATTTTTGGGGCAGTAAGTTTTGCTTTCATTTTTCCACCCTGACTCATGTAGCTTTCGATGTTGATGGCTTCGTCTACTCCCAGCTTCTTAGTGAAAATAGCATTCACTTTGGTTTCATCGTTTTCACATCCAAGCATTGATGCAGAAAGTAAAAAAAAGAAAATCTTCCTGATCACTACACTAAGTTTATTGGTATTTTGGTTTGTTGAACCAGATATCACTCAGGTTGAGGCCCAATGATACCCTGAACAAACTTTCTCTGATATCATTTTGTCTGTTGCCTCTGAATCCAATTTCGAATGCAGTATTGATTGTAGTGTATTGGTTGCTATAAACATTGCGTCTTACCGGCAAACCCGCTCCAAATGTGACACTGTATTGAGGAATTGTCCTGTTTAATTTTACATTGTCTGGTCCAAATGAAGTACCAAGTCTGTAAGCTACTCTGGCGAAATAGTTATCTGACTTATAATTGGGTAATATTTGTCCACCTAGTCTGACTGTCCAGTTGTCGACTAAATTATCTGGTGCGCCATAGTACCTATAGTTAGACCAATTACCGAAATTGATTTCACCGCCGAAGAGCCACTGTGTTTCATGGTGGATTACAAATCCTGCAGCCCATGATGATGGGTGAATGATTGTGCCGCTTTCATCCTGACCTGCATAAATACTATCAATTTCTATTAATCCTGTATTAGGACTATAATCAACAGTTTGTCGTGTTAAGTTTCTTTTAGCCTTCATGGTGGTTTGGAGATTTCCATGAGCGCCTAAGCGAAGTGTAACTTTTTCATTCAGTTGAATTTTGTATTGAACACCTGCGCTGAAAAATATTCCACCAAATCTTGTAGAGTCAGCTGAATTGGTTGATTTATAGGCGATAGAATCGCTCAGGAAGTTAATTCGGCTGGAATACTCCTTTGTACCGAACATGTATCCAACATTAAAACCAACATTAAAATGTTTGTTTCCGTATCCAACTCCCGTAAATGCCTGATAGGTTCCTCCATTGCCTTGGTAGGTATACCTTGCGCTGTCAATTCCTTCTAATCTTTTATCCACCCTGATATCATAATTGATTCTTGAAATTGGTCTGAGTCCCAAGTTCATACCCCAATTCTTCGTTTTGGAAAGTGGAAGCCCCAGCTGAAAATAAGAGGGGATAAGATAAGCTGATTGAAATGTTCTTGGTGGATTTAACGCTTTTAAGGTTCTTGAACTATAATCAAGTCCAATATCATAGGAGGTGATTTTTAGTTCAGCATAGGATGCAGGGTTGGCAAAATTGACAGTCGAGTAATCTGCATAAGCAGTACTGATGCCACCCATAGCCCTATTGAGGATATTTTGCTGTGGGATTAAATCACCTAGTCCATATCTGGAATAAGGAGAGTTTTCTTGAGCCTGAGTCTTATGTACACCCAATAGCAGGAATGCAGATAAGGAAATGAAAAATAAAGCATTAGCTGTTGGTCTCACTGATCGCATACAATCCTTTGTATAATAAATTGGGGTCTGCAAATATCTTCTTTTTTAAGAGCCTTTCAAAATAGGTGCAATCACCCCCGGTTAAAACCACGTTAAAGTTGCTGTATTTTTTCTCATATTCTTCAACAATTCCCTCAATTTCTTTGGCCATGCCCATTATTACTCCGCTAAGTAGATTGGTTTTTGTGTCGTATCCTACCAAAGGGAAGTTCCAGTCTTTCTCAATCAATGGAAGCAGGGCAGTTTGTTCATGCAGAGCCCTGAACCTCATTTCGAGTCCTGGTGAAATACTTCCTCCTAAAAATTGATTGTATTTATTGATGAAATTATAAGTAACACAGCTTCCCAGCCCTACTACCAGATTATTCTTCCCGGGATAAAAATGGACAACTGCAGCTGAGAGGGCTAATCGGTCGGCGCCGACTGTCTCCGGTTTCCCAACGGGTACAGTAAAGTTTAATTTGGTTAAATGGCTGAGCAGATGAAACGAGGTGCTTGAGCTCAATAGTTCATTGATTGCTGGATCATGGTGAATAACTGAAGACAGTATTGATTTATCAGGCTGATGTTCTTGAAGGAGTCCTTTGATTTGATCAATACCGTCTCCATTCAATACAAAGGCATCTATAAAATTTCCATTCTCAAAAATGGCAACCTTCATCCGGGTATTGCCAAAATCCAGGCACAGGGTTTTCATGATGCATCTCTTTGTACAAAGGTGTGATAAAGTTGGCTAAAGCTTGATTTTATTTATCGTCATAATGCAATAATTTTAACTTCTAAATGGATAAGACAATTGTAGATCAGGCGTTGGGTGGCGATAAAAAAAGTATTGCCCGATGTATTTCATGGATTGAAAACAAAACGCCTGGCTATTTATCCATTTTTAGCGATTATGCTTCTAAAACACCCGTTGGTTTGATTGGCATAACGGGACCGCCCGGCGCTGGGAAAAGCACTTTGGTCGATGCCCTTGTTGAACTATATGTAAAAGAAGGAAAAAAAGTAGCCGTTGTCTGTGTTGATCCTTCGTCACCATTTCATGAAGGGGCCTTATTGGGCGATCGCATCAGAATGGGGAGATGGTACAATGAGCCCTTGGTCTATATCCGTTCACTATCTAGCAGAGGTTCTTTAGGCGGGTTACATCCCCATGCCAAAGAAATCACAGATTTTATCAGACAATGTGGATTTGATTTGGTGATCATTGAGACGGTAGGTGTGGGTCAGTCTGAAGTAGAAGTAGCCCGACTTGCAGATTTAACTGTTCTGGTAATGGTTCCAGAGTCTGGAGATGAGATTCAATTGATGAAAGCAGGGTTAATGGAGGCGGCAGATTTATTTGTTGTCAACAAATCTGATCGTCCCGGCGCAGAAATATTTACCATGCAGTTGAAGAACCAAGTACATCAGCAGGATATTGTCGTAAATACTGTAGCTTCAACTGGTGAGGGAGTAGATGTATTGAAAGCGGTTATTACAAAACATATTCAAAATTAAAAATTAGTATTATGAGTGAGATGATTCCAAATGAAGGTTTTCCAATTGCAGCTAAGTCTGAACCATGTTGCGTTAAGGTAGAAGCGGGTAAAACCTATGCCTGGTGTACTTGTGGCTTGAGTGAGAAACAGCCTTTTTGTGATGGAAAGCATAAAAAAATTGAAGGGAATCCTTATGCAAGTCTCAAGGTGACTTTCGAAGAAGAAAAAGAAGTCTGGCTTTGTCAGTGCAAAAAAACAAAGACACCACCCTTCTGCGATGGAAGTCACAACCATTAATATTTAAGCGCCAGCATACATGCGTTTATCCGAAAGGCTTTTATATGTCTTATTGTATGGGATATCATTATTGCCCATGCGCGTACTTTACCTGTTGAGCAATTTACTGGCCTATCTTGCTTTTTCAGGAATTGGGTACCGTAAGCAAATTGTAATGTCTAATTTGGGAATTGCTTTTCCAGAAAAATCGCATCAAGAAAGGGTGGCTATTGCAAAAGAATTTTACCTGAATTTTTGCGATGCTATGGTGGAATCCATCAAATTAATCAGTGCTGATAATCGTTTAATTGACAAACTTTTTATCGCCGACCCAGATGTGGTAAAAGCCTTTGAAGGAATTGAAAAGAATATTCAGATCCATGCCATGCACAATTTCAGTTGGGAGATTGTCAATCTTGGAGTAGCAAGAGAAATGAAGTTGCCTTTTTTGGGAGTATATCAACCCATCACCAATCCTTTTTTTAATGAGTTGTTTAAAAAAATAAGAGCAAGGAATGGGACGGTTTTGATTCCGGCTAATGATTTTAAAAGTAATTTTCTGCCACATGGAGATAAGCGATATGCAATTGCTTTGGTTGCTGACCAGAATCCTGGGAATCCTGCAAAGGCCTGGTGGGCAAACTTTTTTGGCAAGCCAGCACCTTTTGTAATGGGTCCTGAAAATGCAGCAAGGCAAAGGGGTACAGCTGTATTTTTTGCTAATTTTTACAAAGTCAAAAGAGGCTTATACAGTTTCAGTGTTGAGAAGTTTACTGATCGTCCAGCTGATTTAGCGCCAGGTGAACTCACGCTTCGCTATATAAAGTACATAGAGGATAAAACCAGAGAGCGTCCTGCCAACTATCTTTGGAGCCATAGAAGATGGAAGCATCCTTATAAGTCGGAATATGCAGGTCAGGTACTTGGTAAACTAAATCTTTAAAACCTTTGCTTATCTTATTTGAGTAAATCAGAAACGATTTGATTGATCATTCCTAAGCGGTCGAGGTTCAGTTTGTAATACATGTATTTACCATCTCTTTCCGTTAGTACTATACCAGCTCTTCTTAGAATGGCCAGGTGCTGACTTGCTACTGATTGCTCAAGTCTTAAATCGACGAAAATTTCAGTTACAGTAGCTTGCCCTCTTTTATCAATCAACTTAATCATTTCCTGCCTTAGTTTATGGTTGATTGCCCTGAAAACGAGTGAAGCTTTTTTGATAGTGAGGTAATCTAATGAAGGTGCTTTTGTCGGCAATTGATTTGGTTTAATTAAAAAATTAGACTGACCAAATTGATCTCCTTTTAAAAAATCAGACATAGGTGGTGTGTTAGATAGGTGTTAAATGCACCACGAATATAGTGCTAAATACAATTTCGTAAAAAAATGCAGAAACATAAAACTTAATATAATGTGTATCCTAGGTAGGGACTAAGCCTTTTGTGTACTAAAGAAATCTTTGGTGTAAAAAGGAGCAGCTTCAAATAATGAGGAGAAGTTACTTTTTAAATAACAATCTTCTGCCATTGCTGCATGGTGAGATTCATTGTGTATTGATGCAATGAATTGAGCATTAGTGTGTTTACATAGATCTTGCCATTTTGCTGCACCATCACCTACAAATAAAACCTGACGGGTATCGAGATAGTCGCTATAGCTTTGTTGATCCAAAATCAGATTAGTTGGCGCGAGTATGTTATTCATATTGCTGGAATACACTGCTGTAAAAACTTCCATTCTTCTTGCGTCTATCATCGGCACAATTAAATCCTTTGACTGCTCCCTGTTGCCAAAAGCTATCCATTCAAGTGTATTGATACATATCAAAGGAATCTGATTGGCATAACAGATTCCCTTTGCAGCGGATAAACCTACCCTTAATCCAGTATAGGAGCCTGGACCGTTTATAACGGAAACAGCTTTTAGGCTTTTTAATGTTATGTCATTCTTTTTACAAATCGACTGGATAGCAGGGTGTAAAAAAGAAGCATGTTCTTTTTGGGATAGGTTACTGATTTGATCGATTAGTTTTCCATCAACGGAAATTCCGACACTGGCCTCTTGTAAGGCCGTATTGATGAGAAGGATAGGTTTGTTAAGCTGCTGGCTCATTGAACTGTTGTGAATTGCAAAAATAGGTTGATGGAAACCAATTATCTTCGTCGCAGAAAATTTAATTCAATGAAAAAGGAAATCATCAATACCGCTGCTGCTCCTGCACCAATTGGGCCCTATAATCAATCTGTAAAGGCCAATGGGTTTTTATTTGTATCCGGACAAATAGCGATTGATCCGAAAACTGGCAATATTGATGCAACTACAATTGAAGAGGAAACCCATCAGGTAATGAAAAATCTTGCTGCTATCTTGGCTGAAGCGGGACTATCATTTGAAGTAGTTGTAAAAACGACCATTTTTCTATCGGATATGGCACATTTTGGCGTAGTAAATGAAGTGTATGCTCAATATTTTGAGGGTAACCATCCTGCCAGGGAGACGGTTGCTGTAAAGGGACTTCCCAAGAATGTGAATGTTGAAATCAGCATGATTGCGGCGGCATAATTAACGATTTTGTTGAAAACACTATCTTTGAGTTGTATGCGCAAGTTCGTAGCCATAGTTTTCTTGTCGGCTCACCTCTTTAGCTTAGGGGGTTACCAACTGTTCTTCAACCAAATGGAGCATCAGGTGGGAAAGGAATTTGTTGCATCACTTGATGAACAAGCATATAACGAAAAGGACCTCATTGAAATTAAGGTTCCAATTGAGTTACCCTATATGCAAAACTGGGATGAATATGAGCGTTATGATGGTGAAGTAATTGTAGATGGAGTTCATTATAATTATGTGAAAAGAAAATTGGTGAACGACAGCATGTCATTTCTCTGTTTGCCTAATACTGAAAAGAATAGGTTGTACAATGCAAGAGAAACTTTTTTCGCTTTGGTCAATGATATAGAAAAAAGCGATGGCAAAAAAGATTCACCTGTTTCGCCAATAAAACTCATCAAACAAATTACAACAGATTGCACCGAACCAATTGCTGCAATTCAAATTGGTTCTACTGCTTTTGTTTCTCCTTTGCATGCTTCACAATATCTAATAAGCTTATCATCTCCTTTTCTTTTAGGTATAGAACGTCCGCCAGCTGTTATTGCTTAGTGTCGACTTCTTTTATTTATACCTAAAATTTTACTTATGCGTTTTATTGTTTGGGCACTCATGTGCTTCATAATTGCTTCCTGTGAAGGGAATCATGAAAACTATACAACCAGATTTACTGATCCGGTTACCTATAACAGAACAGTTAAGCAACTCAATGATATCGTGCTGGAAAATAATTTTCCTCCAATGATTGCTGCTCGTAATTATGCTTATGCCAATATTGCGGCATATGAGTGTATGGTTGCAGGTGATTCTTCATTGAAAACTTTATCTGGTCGTATTCAGCACATGCCTGTTATGCCAAAAGTAAAAGCTGGATTGATAATTGATTACCCACTTGCATCATTACTTGCTTTTGTTAAAGTAGGCAATGCTGTTACTTTCCCCGAGGGAAGTATGATGAAGTATTATGAAAAACTCCTAAAGATGGCTGATAGTCTGAATGTTCCTAGAGGAGTACTTAAAGAAACAATCACTTTTTCAGATTCAATAACTGCTGCTATCTTGAAATGGAGTAAAAGGGATAATTATGCTGCAACGCGAGGTGCACCTCGCTTTGCAGTTAATGATTCAGCTGGCAGATGGGTGCCAACGCCACCCATGTATGCAACTGGTTTGGAGCCACATTGGATGACCATCAGGCCATTTGCTTTGGATTCAGCATCACAGTGCATGCCTGGAAGACCACCAGTGTTTTCATTGAATACAAACAGTATTTATTATCAAGCGCTAGTAGAGGTAAAGGAAACAGTCGACTCTCTTACTGATGAACAAAAACATATTGCAGATTTCTGGGATGACAATCCTTTTAAGATGAATGTATCTGGACATGTAATGTTTGCTACCAAGAAATTTTCACCTCCAGGGCATTGGATGAATATCGTAGGCATAGCAGCTCATAATGCAAATGCCGATTTTAAAACAACGGTTACTGCGTATGCATTAACCTCGATTGCTTTATTTGATGGATTCATCAGTTGCTGGGATGAAAAATACAGGAGCAATTATGCGCGACCTGAAACAATCATCAATGAAAAAATTTCAGGGGATTGGCATCCTTATATACAAACTCCACCATTCCCTTCTTACACAAGTGGGCATTCAACTATTTCTGCAGCTGCTGCAGAGGTAATGACTTCAATTTTTGGAGACAAAATGTCGTTTACCGACACTTCATTACTTGAGTTTGGTATTGCCAACAGAGAAATCAAATCATTTAGGGCCGCTGCACAAGAAGCCAGTATTTCAAGGCTTTATGGCGGTATTCATTATAAGTTTGATTTGGATTCTGGCAATGCAATGGGAAAACGAGTGGGAGAGCTTATTGTCAAAAAACTAATTAAATAAATCATGCGAATTCTAATACTATTCATTTCTTTTATATCATTATTTTTTACTACTGAAGTCAATGCTCAAGGTTGTGTAGCAATTAGAGGACTCGGAAGCGCATCCTGTATCAATCATGAAACTTCAGTGGATACCGCTTCATGGTCACTTACCATCAATAACAGATATTTTAAATCTTATAAGCATTTTGTAGGATTAGCGGAGCAGAAAGAACGTGTTGAAAATCGAACTGAAGTCATCAATCATACTTTTAGTACTGATTTTTTTATCCAAAAAAACATCAACAGCCGCCTTTCTTTAGCAGTAAATATCCCACTTATTTCTAATGCACGTTCGTCATTGTATGAACATGGAGGCAATGCGGCAGGGCCATCTGCAAGACATAATACACACTCATTTGGAATAGGTGATATCAGGATTGCAGGTTATTATTGGTTGCGTGATCCATTTAAGGCTACTAAATGGAATGTGCAAGCAGGATTGGGTTTGAAATTGCCTACAGGGGATTATCGTTATAGCGACTATTTTGTTCGTAATGATACCACAAAAGTCTTGGGGCCTGTTGATCAGTCCATTCAACTGGGTGATGGCGGAACCGGTATATCACTTGAACTTTCTGGTTATTATGCCTTTAACCATAAATGGTCCTTGTACGGAAATTTTTTCTACATGGCTAATCCTCGTGAACAGAACGGGGTATCAACTGCCCGCGGTGGTGTATCAACACCAGCAAGTATTGCTTATGGTAGCAACGTAATGAGTGTTGCAGACCAGTACATGTACCGTGCTGGTATAAGCTATATGGGAAAGTACCTAACGGGTACTTTGGGCGTTAGAAAAGATGGAATTCCTTCCGTTGATTTGATTGGTGGAAGCAATGGGTTCAGAAGGCCTGGTTATGTGGTAGCAGTAGAACCTGGTTTGAGTTACATGAAAAGCAAAGTGACTTATTTCATTAATCTGCCAGTATCCGTCCAAAGAAACAGAACCCAAAGTGTTCCGGATAAAATCAGGACAGAAAAAACTGGAGTATACTTTAAGGGGGATGCTGCATTTGCTGATTATCTGATCAATGCCGGTGTAGTACTGAGGTTTTAGGATGTTTTAAAAATGAACTATCTTACTTGTTGATTGTTTTATATCAATACAATAAGATGGATTCAACATTATCAACTATATCAGTCAGGCATCAATCGGTAGACAACCAACCTGCATTCAAGGACATCTTTGAGTCGCAGGTTGGTTTTTTTAATGAGCAAAATACAAAGTCGGTTGCTTTCAGAATAGAGCAGTTGAAGAAATTGAAAACTGCAATTCTTGCTCATGAAGAAGATATTTATGATGCCCTGTACAAAGATTTGCGAAAGTCAACTTATGAGGCTTTTGGTTCTGAAATTGGACAAGTAATCAAAGAAATTGACTTTGCCATAAGTCACCTTCCTTCTTGGGCTTCTCCTAAAAGGGTAACAACACCTTTGATGTTTTTCCCTTCTACGAGTAGAATCCATAGGGATCCTTTGGGAGCAGTTTTGATCATTGCACCTTGGAACTATCCTTTTTTCCTGTCAATTAGTCCACTTGTTAGTGCGATTGCAGGAGGCAATACTGCTGTAGTTAAACCTTCAGAAGAAGCAGCACATACGGCAGTCGTGATAGAAAAAATTTTATCAGGCATTTTTGAATCAAATTACATTCATGTTGTTCAGGGAATAGGAGGAGAAGTAATTCCAGCGATGCTGAATGAAGTCCGTTTTGATCATGTGTTTTTTACAGGCAGTACTGGCGTTGGACAAAAAATCATGGAAATGGCAGCTAAAAAATTGGTGCCAGTTACTTTAGAGTTGGGTGGAAAGAGTCCATGTATAGTAGATCAATCTGCATCGCTTAACTATACTGCAAAGAAAATTGCATGGAGCAAGTTGATGAATGCAGGTCAGACCTGCGTTGCACCTGATTATGTGCTTGTGCACCGTTCTGTAAAAGATCAACTGGTTTCTAAACTCAAAGAAAATTTCAAGCAAATGCTTGGAGAAGATCCTTCAAAAAGTGAGGATTTTGGTAGAATCATCAATACAAAAAGATTCAGGAGCATTGCAGCATTTCTAACTCAAGGAAAAGTAGTTGCAGGGGGTAGGCACAATGAAGCTGATCTTTATATTGAGCCAACAATTCTTGAAGATATTTCTTTGCATGATTCAGTGATGCAGGAAGAAATATTTGGTCCCGTTCTTCCTGTTATTGCATACGATACACATGAGGAAGTTATAAAATGGATTGAGAAAAATCCATTCCCTCTTTCTTTGTATGTTTATGCGGAAGATAAAAATGTGCAGGATTATTATATTTCAGCTGTGAGATTTGGCGGATGTGCAATCAACAATGGAATCATTCATTTGGCCAATCCTCATCTTCCTTTTGGCGGTGTTGGTCCGAGCGGTACTGGACAATACCATGGTAAATTTGGCTTTGAGGCATTTACCAGACCTAAAGCAGTTTTACATTCCAAGTCCTGGTTTGATGTGCCTCTTTGGTATGCTCCCTATAAAGGCAAAGCAAGTTTGTTGAGAAAAATTTTCAAGTTTACTTAATCTGGTACATGAATAAAAAATATATAAAAATTGCTGTGGTCGTTGTGCTGGTTTCTGCTTTAGCGTACGCTTGTACAGCAACAAAATCACAAAAAAATATGAGTACCCGACAAAATATGCTGAAGTCGTTTTATCCTGTCCTGACAAGCGTTACCAGGTTTTTTGGGGTGAACAGTAAAGTTGTTTTGCCAAAAACTACTGCTGAGCCTTTGACTTCTGTTTATACAATTCCTTTTGAAATGATTAATGGAGACACTGCAGATTTATCTGTTTATCGTGGCAAAAAAATTGTAATTGTCAATACAGCAAGTGATTGTGGGTATACTGGACAATATGAAGAATTGCAAAAGTTATATGAGCAGCGAAAAGACGATATCGTGATCATAGGTTTTCCTGCTAATGACTTCAAAGAACAAGAAAAGGGAAGCAATGAGGAGATCGCTTCCTTTTGTAAAAAGAATTATGGAGTTGAATTTCCTATGGCGATGAAAACATCTGTTGTAAAATCATCAACGCAACATGATCTCTTCAAGTGGTTGTCTGAAGCCAGCAAAAATGGATGGAACGAGCAAGCTCCTTCTTGGAACTTTTCAAAATACATTATTGATGAGCAGGGTAAACTGATTGGATATTTTGATCCCGGAGTGAGTCCACTTGGAAAAGAATTTACGAACATCATAAATACTCCTAAACCTTAATAGCTGATGGAGTATCAACAGGAGGAACTTTTGGTATTGGTGAATGAGCAAGACGAACAAGTTGGAACCATGGAGAAAATGGAGACCCACCGAAAAGCTTTGTTGCACAGGGCTTTTAGTGTTTTTCTGTTCAACAGCAAAGGCGAAATGTTTTTGCAGCGCAGGGCTTTAAAAAAGTACCATAGTGGGGGTTTATGGACAAACGCTTGTTGTAGTCATCCTTTCCCTTCAGAAACTCCAAAATCCGCAGCCATAAGGAGAATGCAAGAGGAGTTAGGTTTCGTTACTGAAATTGAGCCTGCTTTTACTTTTATTTATAAAGCTGCTTTGGATAATGAGTTGACAGAATACGAATACGATCATGTTTTTGTCGGCAAGTATGATGGAGATATACAGCTAAATGAAGATGAGGTTGGCGACTACTGTTATCGTGCAATGGGAGATTTGAAAAAGCATATAGAACAATATCCAGCTCAGTACACAGAATGGTTTAAAATTGCTCTGCCATTACTTGATCATTTTTTAATTGAAAACAGGCACCTGATTAATGAGGAATAGAAAGGCTATCGTAATTGGTGCTGGCATTGCAGGAATAGCAACTGCTATACGTTTGTCGCTTAAGGGGTATGATGTAGAAATTCACGAAAAGAATAATGTAGCTGGTGGCAAAATGTATTCAATTGAAAAGAGTGGATATACATTTGATGCAGGGCCTTCATTGTTCACACAACCTGTCAATCTTGAAGAGCTTTTTTCATTGGCTGGTGAAGACATCAATGCCTATTTCAGATACAGCACACTTCCTCTGGCATGCAGATATTTTTTTGAAACAGGAAAATTGGTCAATGCCTACACATCACGTGATGCATTTGCTGAAGAGATGGAAAACCAGTTAGGAGAGCCTAAAGAAAATGTACATCGTTACCTTCAGAATGCGGAAAGAGTTTATGAGAATGTTGGACAAATTTTTCTCAATTTTTCATTGCATAAAGCATCAACCTGGTTACATCCAAGAGTATTAAAAGCATTGGCTGCTGTGAAGATGCCTTATTTGTTCAATACATTGAATGAGTTCAATCATCAGCAGTTTTCTACTCCAGAAGCAGTTCAGATTTTTAATCGTTTTGCAACTTACAATGGCAGCAATCCTTATAGTGCGCCGGGTATGCTGAGTTTGATTCCCCACTTGGAACAAAATCAAGGTACATTTTATCCAGAAGGTGGAATGATTAGTATTCCTAATGCATTAGTAGCACTGGCAAAAAAGAAAGGTGTGCACTTTGTATTGAACAGTACGGTAGAAGAAATAGTCGTGGAAAATAATTCGATTAAGGGTATTAAATCCAGTTCAGGATTTCGACCAGCAGATATAGTTGTCAGCAATGTAGACACCTATTTTTCTTATAAAAATTTGCTGAAAAATCCTGATGCTGCTAAAAAAGTACTTAAAAACGAAAGAAGCAGCAGTGCATATATTTTCTATTGGGGTGTGAAGAAGTCATTTCCTGAATTGCACCTCCATAATATATTATTCAGCAAAAATTACCAGGAAGAGTTTGATCATTTATTTGTGAAGAAGAAGTTTTTCAGTGATCCGACCATTTATATCAACATCACTTCGAAGATGGAAGCGGGTCATGCGCCTGAAAACGCAGAAAACTGGTTTGTGATGGTGAATGCACCTGCAAATACAGAAATGGATTGGGATACACTGCGAAATGAGTTGAGGCAAAATATTATTTCCAAGCTCAACAGAATGTTGTCGACTGATTTAAGTCAGTACATAGAGGTAGAAGAGGTGTTGTCTCCTTTGGATATTGAGCGACAAACAGCATCCTTTAAAGGGTCGCTTTATGGAACCAGTTCTAATTCAAAATGGGCGGCATTTTTGCGACAAGCAAATTTCTCCTCTTCGGTTAAGGGGCTTTATTTTACTGGCGGAAGTGTACATCCCGGAGGAGGAATTCCACTTTGTTTAAAAAGTGCCAAAATTGTATCAGATATGATTGTGTAGCTTAAATCTGATTTTGTGCTCAACCATTCAACGCTTTAGTCGTTATTATAACATGTCTTCAAACCTTCAATCCTTCCTTCCAAGTTATTTACTGCCCAGGCAGTCCCTGAAATGGTCGGTTTTTGTGGCATTGTTGGTCCATGTTTCAGGGGCAATAGGCATGGCATTTTTCAACAGGGAATTTTTTGTGGGTTTCACAGCAATTAACCTCCTTTTGATGTTCATATTGCTTGTTTGGAATGAAGCTGAATTGCATTTTACTTTTCTAAAAGCAATTTTATTTGCTTTTTTTGCAGGACTTTCTTCTGAGATAATAGGAGTGAATACAGGTATGCTGTTCGGAGATTATCATTACAGCAAAGTTTTTGGTGAAAAGTTAATGGACGTACCTATACTTATAGGGCTGAATTGGTTCTGTATCGTCTATGCTGCATTTCAAGTCATTTTGATGATGAATAAGTCGGCCCAGCTAAAAAGAGTTACGATCGCTCTTTTGACAGCCCTAATGGCTACAATTTTTGATTTTGTTATGGAGCCAGTCGCCATTAAGCTTGATTTCTGGCAGTGGCATACACCAGAAATTCCATTTTTGAACTATGCTTGCTGGTTCAGCATTTCATTTTTGATTGCTTTATTCTTCCACTGGATAGGTGTTAAAAGATCAAATCCTTTTGCTATTTATCTTTTCTTTACCCAATTGTTGTTTTTTGTCTTTCTTGCATTGGCAATTTCATAGCCGCTGAAATTATTTAAGGGCATTTTTTTGGTTAAATTGAGGCTTATTATTTCACTGGTCATTCAGTGTGAGTTACTTTAACGTGTGTTTATGAATTCGCCAATCAGTACTCCTTCCTTCCATGCATCTATGCTGCATGCATGGTCTGCTTTTTCAGATGAGTTCATTGCTGTTTGGAATGAAGAGTGCAGTTCCATTCAATTTTGTAATGAGGCGTATACTCAATTTTTTGGTTACGGAACCAAGCAAGACTTTATCAATCAGTATACTTTTTTTGGTTGCAGGAAACATCCACTCGGAGAAGAAATTCAAACTTTGGTGCTGGATACGCTAAAAAAGGCCGGGAGTTGGACAGAAGAAGTGATGATGGTGAAGAAAAATGGCAGCTCTTTTTTATGCAGGCTAGATATCACAGGATTTGAGTTTGAAGAAAAGCTTTTTTATCTGCAACGTATCATCAACATTGATGCCCAAAGGGTGTTTTCTGAAAACTTATTTAAGGAAGTCAAAAAATTTGAAGCCCTATTTCAGCACGCTACAATGCCCATTATTTTGGTCAATAAAAAAGGGGATATCATTTTAGCAAATGAACAGGCTTTGTCTTTGTTTGAATACAAGATAAATGAAATCACAAAAGTCAAAGTGGAAGATTTGATTCCCATGAGATTTCGTGATCGCCATGTGCAGCATCGTGACCATTATGATACAAAACCTGAAAATCGTCCCATGGGCCGTGGGATGAAGTTGGTCGCCTTAAAAAAAGATGGATCAGAGTTTCCAGTTGAAATCAGTTTGGGACATTATCTGATCGATAACGAACCGTATGTGATTGCCTTTATTGTAGATATCACAAACAGATTGGCTTTTGAAAATTTACTTCGCTCACAGAAAGAGGAAGTAGAATCTGTAAATAAACAAATTGAAAAACTAAATGAAGATTTAGAGCATAAAGTTGAAGTCCGAACACAGGAGTTGTCTGAAGCGCTGAGTAAGGAAAGAGAATTGAGTGATTTAAAATCGCGTTTCGTATCTATGGCATCCCATGAATTCCGAACACCCTTGAGTACAATACTTTCTTCCGTTTCATTGATTGGTAAGTATGTAGAGGCAGATGAGCAGGATAAACGGGATAAACATATTTTGAGAATTAGATCTGCTGTCAATAATCTTACAGATATACTCAATGAATTTTTATCCTTGGGTAAAATTGAAGAGGGAAAGATTCAGTTGCATTTATCAACTTTCAATATTAAAGAACAGGTGCAGTTGATCATTAGTGAAATTGGACCTATTTTGAAAAAAGGACAAGTGATCAAGTATACGCATGAAGGGTTCACGCAGGTGAACCTGGACACCTCTCTGCTGAGAAATATTATCATCAATTTGGTTTCAAATGCTATTAAATTTTCATCCGAGGATGCTACTATTTGGGTAGATAGCAAATGCGTAGATAATGAAATTGTATTGACAATTAGAGATGAAGGTTTAGGCATTCCAGAAGAAGATATGAAACATCTTTTTGAGAGATTTTTTAGAGGAAAGAATGTTGTGAATATTCAAGGTACTGGTCTTGGACTGCATATTGTTTCAAAGTATGTGGAGCTGATGGGCGGAACAATTCATGTTGGGAGTGCGCTTGAAAAAGGAACAAGATTTACTATAAAATTTAAGATATGAACACCATCCTATTGATTGAGGACAATACTGAAATCAGAGAAAATACTGCCGAGATTTTAGAATTGGCAAATTATAAAGTTGTGACTGCCGAAAATGGAAAAGAAGGAATTGAAAAGGCGGGAACTGTTAAACCGGATGTTATTATCTGTGATATCATGATGCCCGTATTGGATGGATATGGTGTGTTGCATATGCTCAATAAAAACGAAGAACTAAGAAATATCCCATTTATTTTTCTGACTGCAAAAACTGAGCGATTGGATTTCAGAAAAGGAATGGAGATGGGGGCAGATGATTACATCACAAAGCCATTTACAGAACTTGAACTGCTTAACGCTATTGAACAACGTTTAAAGAAGGTGGATGTATATAAAAAGAAATATACTAAAGCTGATGAAGGAATGAGAAACCTCTTGGAAGATATTGGCAAGCAGGATGTTTGGAAAGATTTTGCCTCAGATAGAAATATCAATCATTACAAAAGGAAAAGTATTATTTATAGTGAGGGGAATCATCCTAACCGACTATTTTATGTGAAGAAAGGGAAGGTGAAGTTGTACAAGACCAATGACGATGGCAAAGACCTTACCATTGGGTTGTTTGGAGAAGGTGATTATTTTGGATATTTATCCTTATTGGAGAATTCTGTTTATCGTGAAACGGCAGAAGCCATGGAAGATGCTGAGATTGCTATGATTCCCAGAGAGGAGTTTGATGCTTTGGTAAGAGACAATACATTGGTGATGAAGAAATTCTTGCAAATTCTTGCAGGAAATGTAGTGGAGAAGGAAAATCAATTATTGGGACTGGCTTACAACTCCTTGAGGAAACGAGTAGCTGATGCATTGATTATGTTGAGGAATAAATTTGGAAAAGGTAAATCAGGCTTTGCAATTCATATTTCAAGGGAAGATTTAGCAAATATTGCCGGTACTGCTACTGAGTCACTCATTAGAACATTGAGTGATTTTAAAGCAGAGAAAATGATTGATATCAAAGAAGGCAATATTGTATTGCTAAATGAAAAGAAATTAGAGTTGTTGATGAATTAATCATCAATTGATAAGGAGGCGAGATAGGTATTGTAGTCTTTTGTAATCAAAGCGTGATCACGATCAATAAATGCTATCTGATCTCTTAGATTTTTTTGTGTTTTGGCAAAATCTTCGCTGATCTCTTTTGACGAGATCATTTTAATCTCTGTCCATTTATGCGATTGTTTTTTAAGATCATGAATGATATGATCATATACATCGTCTTTGACGATAAATTGGTTTTGAAAATGTTCGGCGAGTGCTAAACTTTCTCTGTCTTTTATTTGGTCAATGACTTCTGATAGTCTGGTTTTTAAAAATGTGTTTTCCTGATTCAGGAATTCTACTAGTCTTATCCAGGAATGAAGCTCGAATTGAAATTGTTTTATTGTGCTAAGGTTTTTCAAATCCTGTGTAATCATAAGCCTTTTTTAAAATCTCCCAGCCTGCACCTGCAGGCCAGGAGAATGTTTAGTAATCAATGAACACTTATTTTTTGATGGACAGATTTTTGAGCTCCCTCTTTTTTGGGCAATATCAATTTCAGTTCACCATGCACATAGTTTGCGTCAATTTTATCTGCGACTGTATCTTCCGGTATTGAAAATGATCTTGAAAAAGAATTATAGTTGTATTCTTTTCGCGTGTAGCCATCTTCTTTTTCTTCTTCTGATTTTTCTTTTTCTGCACTGATGGTAATCATTGAACCATTGACGTCAATGTTAAAATCTTTTTTGTCTAAGCCCGGTGCTGCCATAGTAATTTCATAAGACTTATCTGTTTCTTTCACATTGACTGCAGGTAGATGACTAGAGAACGGCCATCTCTCATCTAGCCATTCATTCATGGGCCTTAACATGTCTTCAAACAATGACGGTCTTAACAAACTTGAACGTACCAGTGTTTTTCCATTTCCTTTCATACATCTATTTTTTTGGGTGATAAAATTTAGTTCACAAAACTAAATTTGCGCTACCCCAATGTTAATAAGGTTTATCATTATAAAAAATGACTTTGGTCATTTTGTAGCTGTGTGCTATATAGTTGCATTTATAGACAATGGGGCAACTGCTACAGAAAGTAACAATCATCATATCACTTCTATATTCTTGTTGAAACAACCACACTTAAATTTGACTTTGTCTTTAAATGTATGGTATTAAAAAGCAGTTTGATTAGATGGCTGTAGCAAGATAATTAAGGTAGTTGCATTTAAGGTCGAGGAATTTCCTTTCTATATCACGGATCTTTTCTCTCAGTGCATTTTGGCTCAGGAGTGAGTGTGCGGGGTAGGACAAGGACCTTTTTTCAATTGCCAGCAGGTCTTGTTGTTTGGCCAGATGTTCTCTGATTTCCGACATCTGTGATTCTTGCAAATGCATTTCATCTTTTAACAGGCCAACACTTGCTACCACTTCATCGTCGAGGTGCTGTTTTCGATTAAAAATAGAAGACAGCATGTGTTCCAATTGTGGAATTTCTTTGCTTTGTCTAGCAATCAGATCATCCCACGCATCATTCTCTTTCATGAACATTTCCAGAATTCTCCCATCCATATACTTTGCTTTAAAGGTGATTTTTAGCAAAGTTCTTTCAGAAGAGGTGGTCTATGGATGACTGCTGAAAGGCGAAAACATGATTAAAATCATCTTTTCTCGCCCAGCAACCAATGGGGTCTGCCCTTCATCGGTTTTAGTCCAAATTGCTCAATACATTTTTTAATCAGTTCGATGCCTTCTTCAATACTATCTGTTACCAGGAACAGTTTGAGGTCATCCTCCGAAATGGTTTTGTTGTGTCGCATTTTCTCAATGTGTTCAATCATTTCCTTGTGGTAGTCTTTGCAGAAAATGATCACGGGGAAGTTTTTGATTTTTCCCGTTTGGATGAGGGTCATTGCTTCAAAAAGTTCATCAAGTGTGCCAAAACCACCAGGCATGATGACGAAGGCATAGGAGTATTTGATGAGGAGTGTTTTGCGGACGAAAAAATACCGCATGTTCACCCATTTATCAAGATAGGGGTTGGGCTCTTGCTCCATGGGAAGTACAATGTTGCAGCCGACTGATCTTCCGCCTACTTCCTTAGCTCCTCTGTTGGCAGCTTCCATGATACCGGGTCCCCCACCCGTTAATACTGTAAAACCTAATTTGGCTACCTCTGCTGCAAATTTTTGGGTGAGGGTGTAATAGGGACTATCCTCCTTGAACCGGGCAGAGCCAAAAATGGTAACACATGGTCCGGAGAAATGCAATGCACGAAACCCTCTGATAAATTCTATACAGACCTTGATGACGAATTTAAAATCGGACCATCTTGAGCGCGGACCTTCTAAAAATTTTAATTCTTGTTGTGTCATGTTTCAAATATAAAAAAGCCCCGCAGATGCGGGGCAATATTTTCAGGCAATGATTTTTAATAACACTTTTTCATAAGAGATGGATGCCTGATGACTTTAGATAGGGTTGGATTTTTGGTTTTTTTTAGACATTGGATTAACGGGCTTTTGGATAGGATGTTTCGGATTTTCGTTTTCAGTTGTGCCATTGAAATGGCTGTCATCGTGTTATAAAACTACAAATTCTTAATTAGTTTTTGCAATTTTTATTTCCTAAAGTTTTATTAATTAAGTGTTTATACTGAAAATCAAGACCATTTTGAATACTAAATAAATTAGCATATTATTGCTAATAAAATTAGTATTATGGATGGGGAACTTTTTTATGAAGCAGCCTACACAGGCTCAAAAACATTCAAACAGCAAGAGGTTAAGACCGCCAATGCTACTGGCTTTGGCGCAGCTTCAGATGATTATGCTGAACGGGGTATCGATCTCAATGAGCAATTGATTCGCAACAAGCCGGCTACCTTCTTTATGCGTGTACGGGGAGAGGCCATGATTGGTGCAGGTATTTTTGATGGTGATACGGTGATTGTCGATCGCAGCATCAAACCCTCAAGCGGAAAGATTGTGATAGCAGTTCTTAATGGCGATATGCTGATTCGCAGGTTGGACAAAGGGTTCAATAAAATGCGGTTGTTGCCAGAAACAAACCGACTTGCTCCTATCGAGGTAGATCCTTTTGCAGAGTTTTCTATTTGGGGGGTAGTGACCTACGTTATCCATCAGGTATAGGAATTTTTTTCTAATGAGTACAATAGTGCAGCATGTATGCGATTGTGGATTGTAATAGTTTTTACTGTTCTTGTGAGCGCTTGTTTCGTCCTGATCTTCAACACAAGCCTGTGGTGGTGTTGAGCAACAATGATGGTTGTATTGTTTCCCGAAGTGATGAAGCCAAGCGTGCAGGTATTGATATGGGCGCTCCTTTGTTTGAGAGCCGAAAACTCATCAAAGAAAAACAGGTGGCGGTCTTTTCATCCAATTATCATTTGTATGGTAACATGAGCATGCGGGTGATGGATACATTAAGGGTCTTGGCAGATGATGAACTTCATCGTTGTGTGGAAGTGTATTCAGTCGATGAAGCTTTCATCAACCTCAATCACCTGCCCCTTGAGGCATTACAACCCTTTGCAGAAAAAATAAGAGATGTGGTGGTGAAGTGGACAGGCATTCCCGTCTCAGTGGGCATTGCGCCTTCAAAAGTATTGAGCAAAGTGGCCAACCGGATTGCTAAAAAAGATAAACAAAAGAGTCAGTGTGTACTGGTATTGGATGATGATGAAAAACTGCAGGAAGCGCTTATATCGACTGACGTGTCTGATCTCTGGGGGATTGGTCGCCGCTATGCCCGCAAGTTGAAAGATCTCTATGGCGTCAATACAGCATGGCAACTCAAGCACATGCCCGTGGAATGGGCCAGGAAAAATTTAGGTGGGGTAGTAGGTGTGCGCATGATCAAGGAGCTGAATGGAGAATCTTGCATTTTATTGAAAGATCCTTTGGAAAAAAAGAAAATGATTGCCACTACCCGGATGTTTGGCAGGCCTGTTTTTACACTGCAGGAATTGAAAGAGGCCGTGGCCACCTACACAGCGCGGGCAGCGGAGAAGTTAAGAAGGCAGAACAGCGCAGCATCTACCTTGGATGTGTTTCTGGTGTACAATGGTATCGAAGGACAACCCTATGTGTATGAGCCCAAGCATTTGTATCATCATTTTTTATTGCTCAAGCCCACCTCTGATACTGCACAGCTGATCAAAGCGGCACTGCCTTTGGTGGAATCTATTTTCATTAAAGGTGCGAAATACCTCAAGGCAGGTGTGGTTTTGGGCGGATTGGTACCGGATGATGCCTTACAGGGGAACTTGTTTTCCAACGATGGAATACATCAGAACCGGGCCTTGATGCAAGCGCTGGATAACATCAATTTCAGCATGAGAGATGATATGGTAAAGTTTGCAGCATCGGGATTGTCGCGCAACTGGAAAATGCGACAAGAAATGAGGAGCAAAAGGTTTACCACACGCTGGGATGAACTTTATCAACTTAAAGGGTAGTCGAAAGGTTTTCACCTTGATAGCTTGCTGCTAATTGTATAACTTTGCCGCCTAAATAAAAATGTATGTCAAAAGGACCAGTTTCACAATTCATCCAACATCATTATCGTCATTTCAATGCTGCTGCGCTAGTAGATGCGGCAAAAGGATATGAGCAACATTTGCTGGAAGGTGGTAAAATGATGGTGACTCTTGCAGGTGCCATGAGTACTGCTGAATTGGGTGTTTCACTTGCTGAAATGATCAGACAAGGGAAAGTAGATATCATTTCTTGTACTGGCGCCAACTTGGAAGAAGACATCATGAACCTGGTTGCACATTCTCATTATAAGCGTGTTCCTAATTACCGTGATCTTACTCCACAACAAGAGTGGGAGTTGTTAGAACAAGGATTGAACAGGGTTACAGATACCTGTATTCCAGAAGAAGAGGCGTTCAGAAGAATTCAACACCATATCGTAAAGCTTTGGAAGGATGCCGATGCAAAAGGCGAAAGATATTTCCCGCATGAATTCATGTATCAATTGTTGAAGAGCGAAGTAATGAAAGCGGATTATGAAATTGATACAAAAGACAGCTGGATGATTGCTGCAATGGAGCGCAACCTTCCAATAATTGTAGGTGGTTGGGAAGACAGTACCATGGGTAATATTTTTGCTTCATACATCATCAAAAATGAAATGAAAGCCACTACCATGAAAAGTGGTATCGAATACATGGTCTGGTTGTCTGACTGGTATCGCCAAAACAGCGGTGGTAAAGGAGTTGGCTTCTTCCAGATTGGTGGTGGTATTGCAGGTGATTTTCCAATTTGTGTTGTGCCAATGATGTACCAGGATTTGGAATGGCATGATGTTCCTTTCTGGAGCTATTTCTGTCAGATCAGTGATTCTACCACATCTTACGGATCTTATTCTGGGGCTGTTCCGAATGAGAAAATCACTTGGGGTAAATTAGATATCAATACACCTAAGTTTATTGTTGAGAGTGACGCGACTATCGTTGCACCTTTGATATTTGCCTATATACTAGGTTGGTAAATGGAGCAGGAAAAGAAACAATCGGTATTGACTTTTTATTGCGACCGCCTTCAGCAGAATGGATGGGAGGAAATTGTACTTCGTGATGAGGCGACAGGTTGTAAAGCGACCATCATCCCATCAGCAGGTGCAATTTTGAACAAGTTGGAAGTAGTACATGAAGGGAAAGTGTACAACATCATTGATGGTTTCAAAGATGCAGCTGATTGGAAAACCAATGTTACCAATGGTTTCAAAGGATCAAAACTTTCTCCATTTGTTTGTAGGCTTCAGAATTCTTCTTATACCTGGGAAGGGAAAAAGTATACTGCTGATAAATTTATTTTAAGTGGCCATGCCATTCATGGACTCTTGTATGACGTGCCACATGAAATTCAAATTGCAGAAGCGTCTGCCTTCATGTGTGAATGTAAAATGTTGTACAGATACAAGGGAGATCATCCTGGTTTTCCGTTTGCCTTTGATATGAATGTGCGTTATCGTTTGGAGGAAGCAAACAGGCTAACTATTATCACGACTGTCCACAACAGAAGTGGTAAGACAATTCCTATGTCTGATGGGTGGCATCCTTATTTTCAACTCGGTGAAACCATTGATACAGCTACCTTACAGATCAATTCAAAAACGCAATTGGAATTTGATCAGAATTTGTTGCCAACAGGGAAAAAAATCAGGAACAAGAAATGGTTCAAGGGGGCTTCTCTTGCAAATGAGTTTCTCGATAATTCTTTTGTGCTTGATCTGGATGAACCTATGCCACATTGCAGCTTGATTGATGAATCATTGGGACTAGCACTGCATATTTATCCTGAACGCTCTTATCCCTTTTTACAGGTTTATACTCCTCCGCATCGTAAAAGCATTGCTATTGAAAACCTCAGTTCAGCACCTGATGCGTTTAACAATAAAATGGGACTCATCGAATTGGGTCCTGAGGATAGTCATGCTTTTCAAACCCGTTACAGAATTGAATCCTTCGATAAGAACAACAATTCAGGAACTACATCCAAAAAGAATTGGTTTCAGAAGTTGTTTCATTTGTGAGCAATAAAAATGGGTGTTTTGTGTTGCTCAATTACCTCTACAAGAAAACTTTTTTTGAACAGGTTGGATAACTCACTCCTCCCATAGGCCCCTGCAACAAGCAGGTAGTCGTCTTGCTCTGCCATCCAATTGGCAAAAGATGCAGCTGTCTCAGTGGAAACAACTTCTAATGTTAAATTGGAAAAATGTTTGGAGGCTAGCTCTTCAATCAATTCCTGATGGGGCAATGTTTCGTCTTCGTCTTCAAGCGTAATCAATTTCGTATCCCATTTGTGCAATTGAGGGAATAAATAGGTAAACTGTTTGATGGCAAAAACTGAATCTGGTTTTCCATCATAGGCCAGTAATAATTTGTTCGGAAGGTTGTAGTTTTCCGGTACCATTAATATGGGACATTCAGTTTGTCGCAATACTTTTTTTAAATATTCGTTGGGCTGGGCTTTTCCAATGTTTTCATAAAACAATTCACTGCTCAGGATCATCAAATCAGCAAATCTTGTCTCCATCTGCAATTCTTCCAGTGCGAATAAGTCGGTATCCAAATGCGTTCTGTATTCCATACCAGCATGTATGCATTTGGTTTCAAAAAGATTCACATTTCTTTTTATTACATCTTCGTCTGTGTGAAATGGTGAAATGGTAATTGGACTTGCATTGCCAACACCTGTATAGCCAACAATGTCGCGGTAATCAATCGGTTGCAAAAAAACACCTGTTACCAGAGAAGTTTCCATTTCATTTAGAAAACTTGCCATTCTGAATGCTCCTTCTGAAAAATGTGTGCCATCAAAAACCAGTAGTATTTTTTTCATAATATGATATTGTTTTAATTTTAAAAAATGAGTTTAGCAGCTCTCATCTGCATGAGTGAATGCCTGAGTTGGGAAAGGAATTTATTTTCTTTTTTGTTGATGTGGTGAAAAGAATCAGCTATATGATCGGCCAGCTTAAGGCAGATATCGACCTCATCTTCAGACATCTCATTTTTATATTCTTTTATATAATCCAGAAACTCATTAAATGCTTCATCTGCTGAGCTTCCAATTTCTTCTGTAGTCTCAAAAGAAAATTGTGTATCCCATGCCTTGCTGGTTCCGAATTGATCTGTAGCGATTTCCTTGTGCAGTAATCGTTCAGTTATTTCTTTTCCAAGGGATTTTCTCTCAGCTTCTGTAATCGTGTTGTCTGCAGCAGCAATCGCATAAAGCAACTTGCCAAGTTCTTTGTAAAAAATTGAGTTGCCCATGGGTGACTTTTTTACAAATAAACAGCTGTCATGTCTCTGGAATGCTGACATAGGTCATCGTATTGTCTAATCTTTATCAAATTCCCCAGATTAAATTTGAACATTGTGCGACTGTACTGTGTTTATAATGCGTACTTTAGATTAATTTTATTGGGTTATGGTTCCTGTTTATTTTGCTTTTATTGTACTTGGCGTTTTTCTGTTGATGGAGGGTATTACCTGGTGCACCCATAAATGGGTAATGCATGGTTTTTTATGGTACTTGCATAAAGATCACCATGAGGTTGAACCTGGATTTTTCGAAAAGAATGATGCTTTCTTTGTGATTTTTGCTGTGCCCAGTTTTCTCAGTATTATGTTTGGTGCCCAACAAGGAAAATGGTGGTTGATGGCTATAGGATTTGGTATTATGGCCTATGGGTTTGCTTATTTTTTAATCCATGATGTTATCATACACCAACGGTTCAAATGGTTTTCACGCAGTAACAATACATATGTACGCGCCATCCGATGGGCACATAAAATGCACCACAAGCATTTGGGAAAACATGATGGTGAAAGTTTCGGAATGCTATATGTGCATAAGAAATATTGGGAAAAAGTTAGACGCGACAGACAGCTAATGAAAGGCAAGAAGGTCGAGTATGCACCAGAAGCCTGATTACGACTATATTATTCTAGGAGGAGGTTGTGCAGGTCTTAGTTTGATCATGCACATGCTTTCATCTTCCCATCTTTCCAACAAAAGAATACTTTTAATTGAAAAGGAAGTAAAGAACAAAAACGATCGTACCTGGTGTTTTTGGGAAAAAGGCAATGGATTTTTTGAAAACATTGTTCATCGAAAATGGAATCATGCATGGTTCCATGCTGAAGGATATTCATCATTGAAGGAGTTAGGCCCTTATGCATATAAAATGATAAGGGGACTTGATTTCTATCAATATTGTTATGCTGCTATAGAAAAATCAGGTAGAGTAGACTTACTCCATGAACCTGTTCAAGATGTTAGTAATGAAAATGGACTTGTTAGTGTAAAAACAGTGAGTAGAGTTGTTACAGGTAGCTATGCATTCAATAGCATAATGGCAGAGCAACCAAAGTACAAGGAAGATGATCTGGTCTTGTTACAACACTTCAAAGGCTGGATTATTGAAACGCCTTCGGCTTTCTTTGATACTGAAAATGCTACATTGATGGATTTTCGGGTGAATCAAGACGAGGGCACCACTTTTGTTTATGTAATGCCATTATCACCCACCCATGCACTAGTTGAGTATACACTCTTCACTCCATCTTTATTGAGTGATGAACAATATGAACAGGCGCTTAAAAAGTATGTTGCTGATTATTTGAAGCTAACTGAGTACAAAATAAAGGAAAAAGAATTCGGTATCATACCCATGACCAATCACCGGTTCTCTTCTGGTGAGGGAGCAATCATCAATATCGGGACTGCCGGAGGGCAAACAAAGCCTTCAAGTGGTTATACATTCAGGTTCATACAAAAAAACGTTTCGGCTATTGTGAAATTGCTTGAACAGGGTAAGCATCCGCAAGTAAAAAAATCATTTTTTGAAAAACGATTCATGTGGTTCGATAGTGTGCTTTTGCATATTTTGTTTCATAAGAAAATGCCTGGATCTCGTGTTTTCACTTTGCTCTTTAGTCGGAATAAAATCAAAAAAATTTTTAAATTTCTCGACAACGAAACACATCCGCTGGAAGAAATTGCTTTGTTGAATTCCCTTCCGCAATGGCCGTTCATGAAAGCAGGATGGAAAGAAATGATGAAATAAAAAAATTCTTTCGCCCTTAAAATGCTGCAATCAATTCTTTTTTCTGTTGAGGTCTTGATTTCATTTTCTTGTTTAACCAATAAACAAGTTTGGTAGAAGCCATCCCTATAGCCGCACCTGCTAGTACATCACTTAACCAGTGTTCATTCTGGTAAAGCCTCAAATAGGCTGTCGCGCCAGCTGTTGTATAACCCGCAATGCTTACCCAAGGTGATAAATGACCAAATTCCTGGTGGAGAAATTCCGCAGATACAAAAGCCCTGGTTGCATGTCCTGAAGGAAAGGATCGGTTGTCGCTGCCATTGGGTCTTTCTCTGCTTACTATGATTTTCATCGGGTAAACAAGCAATGCAGCAGAAAGCTGACTGGCTCCAAAGAGCTGAATTTGTTTGGGCACTTTGTTGGCACCTTTTAATCCTGCTGCATCCATCGCAAATACTGCGATTGCCGACAAAAATTGAGTGGCTTGATCAATCTGGGTTTGTCTACCTGTTTTTTTGATTTCGGTATTCAGATTTTTTTCAAATCTATTCAGAGCGGGAATAGTAGCAAACATTACACCTGTACCAAATAGTGCTGCTGGTGCTATCCATTCTCGCGGATGATGATTTATAGCTGGAACGGAATCTGTCTTGAAAACTGCAGCCTGTAAACTTAGGGTACCAAATAAAAAAAGAAGTAGGGTATAAGATTTCATTTATGCGTATTGGTGCAGCCATAAAATTAATGACTAACTTGTTCTAAATCTTATTCTGTTGATTTATGTGCCATAAAAAACGGTTTGCTCCTTTTGTATTGCTTACTTTCTTTCTGGTTATTGGAATTTCCTGTACTAAAACATCCGGCAATGTTATCGCTCAGCCCATTCCTACAGATGTTAAAAACGATGTTGCTGTATGGATTACCAAACCAGATCAAAGTCTGAAGCTGAGCAGGCAGTTGTTTTCATCCAATGCAGGTAAAATTAACAATACGCTTCCTGTTCTTACTGTTGATACAAATACTGCATATCAAAAAGTTGACGGATTCGGATTTACACTTACCGGTGGAAGTGCTTATCTGCTGAATAAGATGCCATCAGCTTCCAGAGCTGCTTTATTGAAAGAACTATTTGGACGAGATGAAAATGGAATTGGTATCAGTTACTTGCGAATAAGTCTGGGGGCATCAGATTTAAGTAAGTCGGTTTTCAGTTACAATGATTTGCCTATTGGACAAACAGATCCAATGCTGGCTCAGTTTTCTTTGGCAGAAGACACTGTAGATTTGATACCTGTATTAAAGGAAATTCTTGCTATTAACCCTTCCATTAAACTGATGGCAAGTCCATGGAGTCCACCTGTTTGGATGAAAGACAACAAATCAAGTAAAGGAGGAAAGCTCCTCAAAGAATATTATAGTGTGTATGCTATCTATTTTGTGAAATATATTCAGCAAATGCAATTAAGGGGTATTGCAATAGATGCCGTGACCATTCAGAATGAGCCCATGAATCCAGATAACAACCCCAGTTTGAAAATGGAAGCCATGGAGCAGGCAGATTTTATAAAAAATCATCTTGGGCCTGCATTTAAGTCGGGTAAGATCAATACCAAAATTATCATATGGGATCACAACTGCGATTTGCCTGATTATCCTATGCAAATCTTGGCTGATGCTGAAGCCAATCAATTCGTTGATGGTTCTGCATTTCATTTGTATGCTGGAAATATTAGTGCGTTGTCAAAAGTTAAAGAAGCATATCCCAATAAAAATATTTATTTCACAGAACAGTGGACCAGCAAGGATGGTGACTTTGGAGGTGATTTGCAGTGGCACATAAAAAATGTGATCATAGGTTCTTTGCAGAATTGGAGTCGCGTTGCTCTAGAATGGAATCTGGCTAATGATGCTTCATTCGGACCACATACTCCAGGCGGTTGTACGGCATGCAAAGGGGCATTGACAATTGATGGGGCAATTGTTACACGAAATGTTCCTTATTATATCATCGCACATGTTTCCAAGTTTATTCCAGCCGGATCTGTTCGTGTTGCACATTCAGCAGCAACAACACTTCCTTCAGTTGTATTTAAAACTCCAGAAGGTAAAATAGTAATGCTTCTACTTAACGATGCTGGAGCTGCACAAAGTGTTAATGTTGCAATAGGAGATAAATGGGTAAAGGTGGATATAGGAGCCGGGACTGTAGCCACAATAATTATGTAAAAATGAAATTCAAATTTGAGTATGTTCTTTTGGTAGTTGCTGTTGTGTTGCAAATAGCGCAGTTGTCATGTAAAAAAAAGGCAACACCCGAAACGCCTGTTGCAAAAACTTTTGAATTGCAACTTGTTGAATTAGATGGATCGCTTGTTAGCACTTCATTTACAAAAGAGGTGGGTCGGCAGCCAAAAATCACGCTAAGTTTTTCTGCTCCACTTAATCGAGCTAAAGTGCTTTCATCAATGGTTTTAGGAGAGAGTGCAACCAATCGTTCTTCATTAGCACTTACTTACTTAAAAAATGACTCAGTATTGGTCGTTACACCTGAACAACCTTTAAAGGGGCTAACAAAATACCAATTCAATATTAGTTCATCTTTAGAAGCAGCTGATGGAAGTAAAATCAATCGCATTTATGAACTTATTTTTCAAACAGGCTTTGATGCTGTTGATAAATTTCCTCAACTGACAGACGACAAATTGTTGGATTCTGTTCAAAGAAGAACTTTTGCTTATTTCTGGGAATTCGGACATCCTGTTTCTGGTTTGGCAAGAGAAAGAAATACATCAGAAGATATTGTTACATCTGGAGGTAGTGGTTTTGGTATCATGACCATCCCAATAGCAATTGAAAGAAATTTCATTACTAAGGGTGAAGGGTTAGAGCGAATGAAAAAGATTGTTGGGTTTTTAAAAAATACAGCTCAAAGATTTCATGGTGCATTTCCACATTGGTTGAATGGACGGACGGGTACAGTAGTTCCATTCAGTCAAAAAGATAATGGAGCGGATCTCGTTGAGACTTCTTATTTGATTGCGGGATTGCTGACTGCCCGTGAATATTTTACTGGTGGAAGTCCAGATGAAATTGCCCTTCGAAATGACATTACCAGTATCTGGGAGTCCGTTGAATGGTCGTGGTTCCGTAAAAATGGAGAAAATGCTTTGTATTGGCATTGGAGTACCAATTTTGGATGGGAAATGAATATGAAAATCCAAGGATGGAATGAGTGTTTAATCACTTATATTTTAGCAGCTTCTTCACCTACATATCGAATCCCAAAAGAAGTCTATGATCAAGGGTTTGCACGAAGTGGAGGGCAGGTATCTAACCAAAGCCATTATGGTTTTCAACTTCCTTTAGGACCTTCTTTAGGCGGTCCATTGTTTTGGTCTCACTATAGCTTTTTAGGTGTAAATCCATTTGGGCTTAAAGATGCCTATGCCAATTATGAACAGCAGGTGGTCAATCATAGTAAAATCAATCACGCATACTGTGTAGAAAATCCTAAAAAATTTGCAGGGTATAGCAACGTGTGTTGGGGGCTGACAGCCAGCGATATTCCAAATAATGGATATGCTGCCAATGCTCCTGGTAATGATATTGGTGTAATTACACCCACGGCTGCGATTTCATCATTACCATTTACGCCTAAAGAAAGTATGGATGCATTGAAGTTTTTCTATTATAAACTAGGAGATAAGTTATGGGGTCCTTATGGCTTCTATGATGCATTTTCCATTCAAGACTTATGGTTTGCAAGTTCCACTTTAGCTATTGATCAAGGTCCCATTGTCATCATGATTGAAAATCATAGGTCTCAACTTATCTGGAACCTATTCACAAAAAGTGCAGAAATAAAGACGGGAATGCGTGCATTGGGTTTTTCGGCTCCGTATCTTTAAGCAATTCAACTATTGTTCTCCAGTATGAAAAAGCTAAGCCTTATTTTCTTTTTTGCATTTGTGTACATGCAGGCAAATGCTCAACAAAAAACCTATTGTAATCCTATTAATCTTGATTATGGCTATACGCCCATTCCTAACTTTTCTACCTGGGGTAGACATAGGGCTACAGCTGATCCGGTAATTGTAAATTATAAAGGAGATTATTATTTGTTCAGCACCAATCAATGGGGTTATTGGTGGAGTAGTGATATGAGCAACTGGAATTTCGTCTCCAAGAAATTTCTTCGTCCCTGGCACAATGTCTATGATGAACTCTGTGCACCTGCAGTTGGAATAGTAGGAGATACGATGCTCGTCTTTGGTTCAACTTACTCTAAGAACTTTACTTTATGGATGAGCACTGATCCTAAATCCAATGATTGGAAGCCACTGATAGATTCTCTTGATATTGGCGGATGGGATCCTGCATTTTTTACTGACGATGATGGTCGCTTTTACATGTACAATGGAAGCAGCAACAGATGGCCGCTCTATGGTGTCGAGTTGAATCGCAAAACATTTCAGCCTATAGGTACCAGAAAAGAAATGTATGGATTAGAAAGCTGGAGATATGGTTGGCACAGGTTTGGAGAGTATATGGATGATACTTTCTTAGATGGATTTCTTGAAGGGGCTGAAATGGTTAAACACAATGGAAAATATTATTTGCAATACGCTGGTCCGGGTACAGAATTCAGTGGCTATGCGGATGGCGTTGCAGTTGGCGATGGTCCATTGAATTATTTTCAGAACCAATCCGATCCGCTTAGTATGAAAGCTGGTGGTTTTGCGAGAGGGGCAGGGCATGGGGCGACTTTCCAGGACAATCAAAAAAAGTATTGGCATGTCTCCACCATGGTAGTTGCAGTTAAAAATAATTTTGAACGTCGTTTGGGTATTTGGCCAGCAGGGTTTGATAAAGATGATGTGATGTATTGCAATACTGCGTTTGGTGATTATCCGCATTACTTACCAGGTGATATGATTGACCATTCGCAATCCAGGTTTACCGGATGGATGCTGTTGAACTATAAAAAGCCAGTTCAAGTTTCATCGACATTAGGTAGTCAGTACAATGCTAATAATACAGTCGATGAAAGTATAAAAACTTATTGGAGTGCCGCGACTTCCAATAAAGGAGAGTGGTTACAGACGGATCTTGGAGCGGTATCGACTGTCAATGCAGTTCAAATTAATTATGCTGATCAAGATGCAGTTTTTCTTGGGAAAACACTGGATCAATATCATCAGTATATCTTGTATTATTCTATTGATGGAAAAAAATGGCAGGTCTTGGTTGACAAATCAGCAAACAAGAAAGATGTGCCACACGACTATATCGAATTGGAAAAATCGGTTCAGGCTCGCTATATCAAAATGGAAAATATTCGTGTGCCATCTGGAAAATTTGCAATCAGCGGATTGCGTGTATTTGGTAAGGGTGATGGCGCGAAGCCAGATGCTGTCAAAGATTTTTATGTTTTGAGAACAGAGAAAGACAAACGCAGTGCGTGGTTAAAATGGAGTCCGGTTGATAATGCTTATGCCTACAACATTTACTTTGGCACTGACCCTGATAAATTATACAACAGCATCATGGTACATGATGCCAACGACTATTATTATAAGGGTATGGACAGTAAAAAAACTTATTATTATAGAATCGAGGCCATAAATGAAAATGGCGTTTCTATTTCATCAAAAACTGTAAAAGCTGAATAACAAACTCAAAATGAAAAAAATCAATCTGCTACTTCTGCTTGCTTTTGTTGCTATGCAAGTATCTGCACAAGACAAGAAAATGGATGCCTTCAT